>OFGR01000950.1_pt1 | contig 25841 bp, 18 predicted proteins | sample 1521811 | NCBI WGS metagenome assembly OFGR01 (sample SAMEA3504098, study PRJEB24116) | mouse gut metagenome | biome: mouse gut; feature: mouse-associated habitat; material: faeces | place: Denmark | collected 2011
CACGGGCGAGGGCGTCCGGGAGACACTCCGCATTCTGGCAGAGGAATGTCCGTTTCTTAAGATACACGAGATGTTAAGCGGAACAAAAGTTTTTGACTGGGAAGTACCAAAGGAGTGGGAAATCAGGGAAGCGTACATAGAAAATGAGCAGGGAGAAAAGGTTATCGACTTTCGCCAGAATCATCTGCATATTGTTGGTTATTCCCAGCCGCTGGATGTATGGGTGACAAGAGAGGAATTGCAAACGTATGTGTATACACAGCCGGATCAGCCGGATGTGATTCCTTATGTGACATCTTATTATGAGAAGCGCAGCGGATTTTGTATGTCGCAGCAGATGATGCGCGCTCTGCCTGAAGGAAACTATCATTTGTATATAGATAGTGCGTTTTATGACGGCAGTATGACATGGGGTGAGATTGTGCTTCCGGGGCAGACGGAGGAGGAGATCTGTTTTTCTACGAATATCTGTCATCCAGGAATGGGTAATAACGAGGTGTCCGGGCCGTGTGTGCTGACATTTCTGGCAAAGCGGCTGATGCAGCAGGACAGACGATATACCTGCCGCTTTTTATTCCTGCCGGAGACGATTGGTTCCATTGCGTATATCAGCCGTCATCTGGCTCAGATGCAGAAAAATATTCGGGCTGGATTTGTGGTTACGTGTGTGGGAGATGATCGACAGTATTCCTATGTTTCATCCCGGACCGGAGATACGCTCGCAGATCGGGCACTTATTCAGATATTAAAAGAAAACTGCCCGGACTATGTGTCGTATTCTTATCTTCAGAGAGGCTCGGATGAACGACAGTACTGTGCTCCGGGAGTAGATTTGCCGTTTTGCGTGTTCTGCCGCAGTAAGTTCCATGAATACAAAGAATACCATACCTCCGCAGATGATCTGTCTTTTATTTCGCAGGAAGGGATGGAGCATTCTTTGCAGATCCTGTTAAAAATTGTGCAGCTGCTTGAGTATAACCGGTATTACAAGACGACCATACTTTGTGAGCCTCAGCTGGGCAGACGGGGTCTGTATCCAACGATTGGACAAAATTCTCAGGGAAGGACCATATATGAACTGGCATGTATGGGAATTCCTTCTATTGTACTGGCGCAGAATAACAGAGAGCTTGGCCATGTATTTGCAGGTATCTCTAATGGTTTTATTAATCTTGGAATCGGAAGGGAGCAGGAGAATGAAGCGATATGTGCCACGGTGGAATGGCTGATCCGTCTGATTTTAGGGGGGGGGCAGGAGCATGATTTTTGATATTTTAAAACGGCAGGACTATGTGCTTATAGCGGAAATTGGCGTTAATTATTATGATATTGCGAAAAAGGAATCGAATATATCTATCGTACGGGTGATCTTGTAAAATACAATAAGCGCAATGAGTTGCTGTTTGTGTCAAGAAAAGATTTTCAAATCAAACATAAAGGGCATCGTATCGAACCAGGAGAAATTGAAGCGGCGGCGTTTGGTGTGCCAGGTGTTGAAATGTGCTGCTGTTTTTATGATACGGTAAAAAGCAGTATCGTCCTGGCTGTCAAAGGATGTATCAAAAAAGCAGATGTTTTGGAGGAATTAAAACGTACATTGCCATCGTATATGGTTCCGGGAACGGTATATGAGACAGATGAGATACCACTTACAGCCAATGGAAAAATGGATCGTGACAGGCTACAGGAATTGTATTATGAGGTGTATCATGTATGAACCTGATCAGAAATTTTTAAGAACTGAAACAGAGACATTCTTTATCAGCGATTTTACACGAGCATTGACAGAGCTTAAAATTTGTCCGGGTGATATAGTCTGCGTGCATTCCCAGATTTTTAGTCTGGGCTGCCCTTTTATATCAAAAGAGAATTTGCTGGAACTGCTGACGGAAATATTGCAACAGATGGTGGTAAAAAATGGAACGCTGATTATGCCGGCATTTCCGTATAGTTTTTGCAAAAAGGAACTGTTTGACGTACAAAATACGCCGTCGGATGTCGGTGTACTGACAGAATTTTTCAGGAAACAGAAAAATGTAAAACGGACGGCGCATCCGATTTTTTCTTTTTCCGTATGGGGAGAAAAGCAGGAGGAATGCGAAATGCGCAGTTTATGCGCATTTCTGCCTGTGAAAAGCAATTGTTTGATCTGATTTGTAAGTCGTCTGTTTTTAAAGCATCATGTGTTCTGCCTGTACATATTCATCTGGCGTATATCCATACGACAGAATCTGTTTTCGGGAAGCGCCTGCACGGATCATGCGGTGAATGGCAGTCAGTCGCTCTTTTTCAATTCCTCTTTCCATCCCTTTTTCCATCCCTTTTTCATAGCCGCTTTTCATAGCGTCTTCTTTAATCGCTTCGGATAAATTACACATGATACGGATCCTCCTTTCAAATTCGGCAGTCATAGTCATTCCATAATTTTTTGACAGCACGCGCTTTTTTTCTTCAGCTGTGGTTTGTGCAAACAGGGTTTCCAGCATTCTGATAAGCACATTTGCAGAAGCTTTTCTGCTATTTTTGCTCCGGATGTGAATGATGACGGCTTTCATCAAATCCATTCCATACTGTCCGCCCTCTTTTCCAAACACAGCCTTACGGCACAGGCCGATTTCTTCTATGGCATCCTCGTCTTCTTTCCCATCCATGCAGACCCAGATACTGCGCACCCGCTTTAAGCTGTCAAAATCGCTGTGGAAAAATTCTGTCTGCTTCTGTGCAGAAACCATTCTTGCCAGATAAAACAAAATCCGGTTCTCAAGATGATACCCAAGCACTGCATAATCAGACGACTTCTGCGCTTCCATATTCATCAGAAATTTAATCTCTTTTTCGGCCAGATATGCACTGAACCGGATATCATAATAAATCATTCCCTCGCCCGGAACATTATCCTCTGCGGCGGTTCCGCTGACACGCCCTGTGCCAGACAGTCCGGGGTCCACCGGCTTTGAACCGATTTCAATATTATCACCAATACAGCCTGCAATCGCAGGAATTTCCATATCCCCGAATTCACTGACGGCATATTTCAATATATAGGCCAGTATCTGTTTATCTGCAAGCAGGTATTTTGCATTTGCATCGTAAGCTGCACCTGCGTCAGCCGTGGCATCCACCGCCTGTGAAAGATACGTGTCTGGCATCGCTTTTCATCTCCTTTTCTGCCATACAGAATATTGTAATAAATTTCCGGGTAAAATTGAATCCCCAGAGTTATTCCCAGTTAATTTCATTATACAGGACAGATACAGAAATGGCAACGAAAAAGAACCTTCAGAAACATGCTTTGGCCATCGGTTAATATCCCGTCCGCCAGATTTTTGAAAACATCAAAACAGGCATTGCGGGGAAAAAGCAAACGGCCAGCAGCTGATGGCCCGCTCCTGGGAGCATATCCGCCAGTCGCTTTCCATGATTTTAACCAGCAATCAAAACATCCGCCCGGATGCCTTTCATGAAACACTCACGCCGCAGAATTTTGCAGACACCATATTTTCCCTGATTGTTTCCTCCTTTATCCAGGAAACGTATGACAGCGGCACGATTCTGGAAATCATCCGAAGAACTGTATATGCCAGCGGAAATCCTTCCCGCTGACCGAATTTCTTCGATATCCCGCTCACAGCGGGATTTTTTCAGAACAAACCTGAACAATGTTCATATTGTCCGCAGAAAAACAAGAACAAGGAGAACCAGCTATGCAGGCTATTACAGAAACTTTATTTGACACCGTCTATTTAACCGCCGTCATTACCCCCCCCGGCATACATATCTTTTCGGAATTCTGAACCTTGATTTTTCAAGGCTTTTCTCTTTCCCATTTTTTAAAATCCCCCCATTTGTTTATTGTGCTTCGTCAATGTGAACAAATCTTCTGCCTTATTTTTGTGAATTATTTTCCGTGTACTGCACTTGACAAATTCCCTCAAAAATGGGCGCTTCGCGCCTTCAGTTAAAAAGGTTTCTGCTCTCCGGCACTGCCGGGACACATTTTTATTTTTGATTGGAGGCGATTTTATGTTACCTGTTGTTTCACCTGATTCCCATAAAGATTTCCAGGATTTCTTTGTGCCGCTTTTCCTGCTTTATTATCCAGATCCATTTTCCCTGTCCAGACAGACCTGGCAGGCCATTGTGCAGTTCTGGAATCTGGACCTTTCACAGACGGATGCCATCCTTGCGGATACTTGCTCCAAATATGGCCCTGCGCCGCGCACGCCTTCCTGTATGCTGCGCTCCTGCCTTCTTTCCTTAAAGCTTAAGTTCACTTCCATCACTGCCTGGGTTTGTGAGCTGAAAACTAACCCGCTTTACGCCATTTTAAGCGGCTTTACTCCTGGCGATGTCCCTGGTGTCGGCACTTTTTATGACTTTCTTAGCCGTATCTGGAAGTCAGATTCCAATAACTTTTCCCCTAAGGAACGTTATAAGAAAAAGAAAACTCCAAAAGGGAAAAAGCACGGCGACAAAACTCCTAATATCGAAAGCTCTGCTGCCTTCCGGTTTATTGAGTTCTTTAAAAAACATCCTCTGGCCGGCCCGCAGGGCAGCCCGCTGGAACTAATCTTCCGCCTGTATAAGGAACAGTTCCTTGGCCGTTCCGTCCAAAGCGGCCTGATCGACAAGGACTGCTTATCCCCTGCCGGTGATGGAACCCCTGTCCGCACACAGGCCAGGCTGCGTTATAAAAAAACCTGCAACTGCGGGCAGGCCCGCTGCAGCTGCAAACGCCTGTTTTCCCAGCCTGACTGCAACTGCGGCTGGGATTCTTCCAGGGACTGCTATTTTAATGGATACCACCTGTACATGTATGTTGCCGCGGATTCAGAAAATGACCTTCCGGTATTTCCTTTGCTGGAACGTGCTTCCCGCCATGATATGCTCTCTTTCCTGCTCTCGTTCTTTACCATGAAAGCATGGCTGCCTGAATTCCGTGCCGCAAGGCTCCTTCTGGATGCCGCCCGCGATGCGGACGCCGTCTGCCGTTACTGCCTGCAGGAAAATATCATCCCATTCATCGACCTGAATGAAGGCAATCTTGGTAATTATATATATAAAGATACCTTTTACCTTGACAAGGATGGCACACCCATCTGTACCAAAACCGGCAAAAAATTCCGCCGGGACGGTTATGAGCCAGGCCGCAAACGCTTTAAATGGCGTTGCCCGCTGGCAGACAAAAACGGCTGCCATTGTGAAACGCCCTGCTCCAAAAGTGCTTATGGCCGGACGGTACACACAAGGCCTTCGGATGATCCAAGGCTGGTGAACAATCCGCCGCGTGGAAGTGAGGAATGGGAAAAAGAATATGCAAAAAGGACTTCTGCAGAACGCTCTAACAAGCGTGTAAAAGAAGACTATAAATTAGAAGACGGCAGGCACCGCTCTACGAAAATGTGGTACTGCCGCCTCTATGGCATCATGATGCTGCAACATCTTGATGCATGGGAAATGCCTTCTGTGAAGGCATTCCAGGAATCTGTATTTGGCTGTTGCGCCTAATGATTTCCTTACATAGATAATTTTAAAACATAGCGGCAGCTATGTCTAGCTTTTTGCGCCCTTTTTTTATTTATCCTTATTTTTCCACACTGCCCAGCCTAGACAGCGTTTGTTTTTCAATGTACGGTAATGACTAATCAAATCTCCGAAAAGTTATATACGCATGATTCAAAAAAGCCGGAGCCGCAGGCAGTAACGCCTGTCCGGCAATATGGCCGTCGTGCCCGGGCTTGGCGATTCCTTTCATTCTTTGGCTTTTACATTCCGGTCGTACTCTGGGCCGATACCATCCCGCTTATCGGAATGCTGATGATTCCAAAAACGTGCGCGTATGTCTGGACGGTACTGATTGGCTATCGCGCCATGCGGGAATCAAAGACCCCGCTGCAAGCAACGGGGTATCAAACTTGCAGCGCTGCAGAGCAGCGGGGTATTTGACCCTCGCGGCAGTCGCCAAATGTCTGCAAGCAGCCACTTGGCTCGTTGCTCGCGGGAATAAACAGATTCAGACACGCCCTGACACAGGCGGGATTTCCATTCCGCTGTTTCAGGACGTGTCTGAAAAACTTATTACGGTTTTTTATTGATATTTCTGTTTCTGCTCCTCTAAAAATCCCTTATCCTCAAAGTAATCAATCCTCATCGCATGGCGGACCTTCCCAAGCGTATCTGCCGCAGCCGCCCTGGCCTGCCCGCTGCCTGCTTTCAGAATCTCATACACGCTTTCTATCTTTTTTTCATACTCTGCCCTGCGTGCACGTACCGGGCTTAATTCTTCCTGCATCACGCTGTTTAAGAATTTCTTAACCTTCACATCGCCAAGCCCGCCGCGCTTATAATGCTCTTTCAGTTCATCCAGATTTGCATACTCCGGCAGATATTCTGCAAAATGCCCTTCATTGCTGAATGCATCCAGATATGTGAATACCGTATTCCCTTCCAGCTTTCCAGGGTCCTGCACGCGGATATGGCCAGGGTCTGTAAACATCGACATGACCTTTTTGCGCACATCTTCCTCTGATTCTGACAGATAAATGCAGTTGCCGAGCGACTTGCTCATCTTTGCCTTGCCGTCCGTGCCCGGCAGCCTGAGACAGGCCTGATTATCCGGCAGCAGAATGTGCGGCTCTGTCAGCGTCTCGCCATAGACCGCGTTAAATTTATGCACGATTTCCCGTGTCTGCTCTATCATCGGTGCCTGGTCTTCGCCAACCGGAACCGTTGTAGCCTGAAATGCCGTAATATCCGCCGCCTGGCTGATTGGATAAGTAAAAAAACCAACCGGAATGCTCGTCTCAAAATTCCGCATCTGGATCTCGGATTTTACGGTCGGATTGCGCTGCAGGCGCGATACCGTCACCAGGTTCATATAATAAAAAGATAATTCCGTCAGCTCCGCGACATGCGACTGAATAAAAATCACCGACTTTGCCGGGTCAATTCCTATCGAAAGATAATCCAGCGCCACTTCCATAATATTTTCCCGGATTTTTGCCGGGTTATCTGCATTATCGGTCAGTGCCTGTGCATCTGCAATCATAATGTATATTTTGTCAAATTCTCCCGAATCCTGCAGTTCCACCCGTCTTTTTAAAGACCCGGCATAATGCCCTACATGCAGCTTTCCCGTCGGACGGTCACCCGTCAGGATAATTTTTTTCTTATCAGACATAATCTTACTCTCCATTTTCTTTTTCCAAATTTCATATTTCTTATTACATATATGCAGCGGCCGCCCGTTCCACCGGCAGCCCCCTGGTATATGCTTCCAGAAATGTATCAAAGCCCTTCACGTCTTCCGGATCCGGTTCCATTCTGGTGCCTTCCTGTCCTGCAAATACATGATTTTCCAGATAATCACCCAGGCTTTCCCCCTCCTGCCTGCGTGCCATATAAGCCGCCAGCAGCGCAATTCCCCAGGCACCGCCTTCCCCGGCTGTTTCCATGACATATACCGGAGCATCCATGGCTGCTGCCAGTATGCCCTGCGCGACGCCCTTTGTCTTAAACAGCCCGCCATGGCCTGTTATCCTGTCTGCCTTTACGCCTTCTTCCTTCAGCATCCGGTTCAGCCCTGTCTTTAACACGCTCAGGGAAGCCATCAAATGCGTGCGCATAAAATTGGCCAGATGAAACCGGCTGTCCGGCCGGCGCACAAACAGCGGGCGTCCTTCCTCAAGCCCTGTGACATGCTCGCCGGACAGATAATTATAGGCAAGCAGCCCGCCGCCGTCCGGGTCCCCTTCCAGCGCCTTACGGTAAAGCATCCCAAACAGCCTGTCCATGTCCATGCTTATGCCGCAGCATTCTGCAAACTCCTGAAACAGGCCAGCCCATGCATTCAGGTCTGACGTACAGTTATTGCAGTGTACCATGCCGGCCAGGTTTCCCTCAGGAGTTGTTACCAGGTCAATTTCATCGTATACCTTCGAAAGCTCCTTTTCCATAACTACCATGCCAAAGACCGATGTACCGGCAGATACATTGCCCGTGCGCACTGCCACACTGTTTGTCGCTGCCATGCCTGTACCGGCGTCCCCTTCCGGCGGGCAAAGCGGAATCCCGGCCTGCAGCTTTCCGGAAATATCCAGCCTTCCTGCGCCCTCAGCTGTCAGAACCCCGGCCTGTTCTCCTGCCACAAGCACCTTCGGCAGAATGTCCCCAAGCTTCCAGGAAAATCCCCTGTCTGCAATCTGCCTGTCAAACAGCTCTATCATATGTGCGTGATAATCCTTTGTTTTGATATCAATCGGAAACATGCCCGATGCTTCTCCCACACCCAGCACCCGTTCCCCGGTCAGCTGCCAGTGAATATATCCCGCAAGCGTTACAAGATAATCAATCTGCGCCGTATGCGCTTCCCCGTTCAAAACCGCCTGGTACAGATGCGCGATGCTCCATCTTTGCGGAATATGGTACTGGAACAGCCCGGTCAGCTGGCTGGCTGCCTGCTGCGTTATCGTATTTCTCCATGTGCGGAACGGCACAAGCAGCCTGCCGGATTTGTCAAATGCCATATACCCATGCATCATGCCGGAAAATCCAATCGCTGCCAGATTTGTAATTTCCACCCTGTATTTTGTCCGGACATCCTGCGCCATCTTCGCATAACTGTCCTGCAGGCCGCTCCAGATATCATCCAGCGTATACGTCCATATCCCGTCCTGCAGCCGGTTTTCCCAGTCATGTGCCCCGGATGCAAGCGGTGCATTGTCTTCCCCAATCAGTACCGCCTTGATTCTCGTAGAGCCAAGCTCGATGCCGAGAACAGCTTTTCCACTTCTGATTATATCAGTTGTATCGGTTGTATGTTTTATCTGGTTCATTTGGTACCTCCAAAAATCTGATAGGTCTATGTTACTCTTTTTCAGGCTGTTTGTCATTAAAAAGCCGTAATTTTTTTAACGATTGAAACTGCCCCGGTTTCATGCTAAAATAGAACGCATGGCAGATTTTATCTATAATACTAAAAAAGAAAACATTTAGGAGGTTTTACCAATGGCATGGTATGATGAAGCAGTCTTTTACCACATTTATCCCCTGGGGCTTACAGGTGCTCCAATGGAAAATCCTTACGGAACGCCAGAGCACCGGTTAAATACACTGATTCCGTGGATTTCGCATATCAAAGAAACCGGCTTTAACGCAATTTACATCGGCCCTCTTTTCGAATCGGTCGGACACGGCTATGAAACAACCGATTACAAAAAACTGGACAGCCGTCTCGGCACAAACGAAGACCTCACGCAGTTTGTAGCAGAATGCCACAGCCAGGGAATCCGTGTTATTTTAGACGGCGTATTCAACCACACCGGGCGCGATTTTTTTGCATTTCAGGATATTAAGAAAAACAGGGAAAGTTCCCCTTACAGAGACTGGTACTGCAACGTTAATTTCTGGGGCAACAACGAATACAACGACGGGTTTTCCTACGAAAACTGGGGCGGCTATAACCTCCTTGTAAAATTAAACCAGCACAATCCGGCAGTCCGTGATTACATCTGCGACGTAATCCGTTTCTGGGTCAGCGAATTTGATATCGATGGAATCCGTCTGGATGCCGCGGACGTGCTGGACTTTGAATATATGAAAGCACTGCGCCATGTCGCAAATGAAGTCAAGCCGGATTTCTGGCTGATGGGCGAGGTCATTCACGGCGATTATACCCGCTGGGTAAATGAAGGCACCTTGCATTCCGTAACCAATTACAACCTGCACAAAGCGCTTTATTCCGGGCACAACGACCACAATTATTTTGAAATTGCCCACACAGTAAAACGCTTATATGAAATGGGCGGAAGCCGTCCGGACGGCTTAAAGCTGTACAACTTTACAGACAATCACGACGTAGAACGGATTTTCACAAGGCTGAACAACAAAGCGCATTTTACGCCGGTTCATATCCTGCTCTATACGCTTCCTGGCATCCCGTCCGTTTACTATGGCTCGGAATTCGGAATCGAAGGGAAGAAAGAACGCTTTTCCGATGCTTCGCTGCGCCCTGCACTGAATCTTTCGGACTATGCAGATGCCATAAATACAAACCCATGTACGAAATTAATCGCTGCACTGGGCAGAATCCGCCAGAATACACCGGCGCTTTCTTACGGGGATTATCAGGAGCTGCTGCTGACAAACCGCCAGTATGCATTTTCCAGAAACTGCAATGGAACATCCGTTGCCGTAACCGTGAATAACGACGACAGCGATTATACCATGACGCTGCGCGCCGGCAATGCAGCCGAATATATCGGAGCACTGTCCGGGCAGAAGGTATCTGTAAGCAACGGAACTATCTGTGTCAATGTCAAGGCAAACAGCGGAGATATCTGGGTGCCTGTGACAGAAGATACCCTGAAAGCAGCTGTGCCTGCTGCCACGCAGATAACCGAATCCGATGGCGTCAGGGCACCGCAGACAGCAGACAGCCAGACAGCAGCATCAGAAACAAAGGCTGATACCAATGCTGCTGGAACAAGTGCTGCAGGCGAATCTAATGCCGCATCTGCAGGAAGTACAGCAGACAGAGCAAATGCTGCAGCTGATTCTAACGCTGCTGGAACAAGGACAGCAAATGAATCTGATGCTGCTGCCGGAACACATGCACCAGCTGATTCTAATGCTGCTGCCATAACAGACGCAGCCGCTGATTCTGATTCAGCTTCCGCTGCCGCTGCACAAAACAGCCAGGCAGGAAATACGGACGACGATGCATCCAAAGCAAAAATTACACAGGCTTTTGAAGACGGCAAAATTGCCGGTCTGCAGGAAGCCATCCTCGCCATTATGGAGAAAAACGGCCCGGTTACTGACCAGATGCGCCGTGATGTCGAAGTAAATGTATACCACGACTCTTTAATCAACTGGATAAAGAGCTTCCGCTAAAACGAATACCGGGAGGGGGAACAGACATGATATACAAACAATTTCAGGACCTGAGCCTTTCTGCCCTCGGGCTTGGTGCCATGCGCCTGCCAGCAGATAAGGACGACAATTCCAAAATCAATGAAAAAGAAACCGCAAAAATGATTGCCTGTGCCATGGAACACGGCATCAACTATTACGATACCGCCTGGGGCTACCACGACGGAAACTCCGAAACCGTAATCGGACGCATCCTGGGCAGATATCCGCGTGACCGCTATTACCTGGCCACAAAGTTCCCGGGATATGACCTGTCCAATATGGATAAGGCAGAAACCATTTTTGAACAGCAGCTGAAAAAATGCGGCACGGCATACTTTGATTTTTACCTGTTCCACAATGTATGTGAAATGAATATCGATGCTTACCTCAGCCCGGAATACGGCATTTTGGACTATCTCATAAAGCAGAAGGAAAACGGGCGCATCCGCCATCTTGGATTCTCCGCACATGGCAGCCTGGAAGTCATGAAGCGTTTTCTGGATGCTTATGGAAGCCATATGGAATTCGGCCAGATTCAGCTCAACTGGATAGACTGGACATTCCAGAATGCAAAAGAAAAAGCAGAGCTTTTAAATAAATACCGCGTGCCAGTCTGGGTAATGGAACCGCTGCGCGGCGGAAAGCTTGCATCGATTTCCGAACAAGCTTCCCAAAAGCTGCATGCACTCCGCCCGGACGAAGACGCTGCGGCATGGTCATTCCGGTTCCTGCAGGGCATCGAAGGCGTGACCATGATACTGTCCGGCATGTCCGATATGGAACAGCTTCAGAAAAATATCCAGACGTTTGAAACCGAAAACAGCCTGAACCGCCAGGAGCAGGACACCCTGCTCGCAGTTGCAGGGGATATGATAAAAAATATCCTTCCATGCACGGCGTGCCGCTACTGTACGTCACACTGCCCGAAAGAACTGGATATCCCTTCGCTGTTAAAGCTTTACAACGAACACTGTTTTACGGGCGGCGGCTTTATCGCGCCAATGGCACTGATGGCAGTGCCGCAGGAAAAGCAGCCTTCCGCCTGTATCGGATGCCGCAGCTGCGAAGCTGTCTGCCCGCAGCAGATTAAAATATCCGAAGCAATGGCCGATTTTGGCACAAAGCTCAAGGCAGCGCCAGTTTAGCCAGACAGCTGAACCACAGGCTGGCTTACGGAATACAAACGGGAAAACCCTGGCCATACAGAACAGCTAACCCACGCGAAGCACGATGCTGCCTGATGGAAAGCAAAAGGAATCCAAAAACCTTTCAGAATAGCCAAACCACACGGGAAACGATACTGTATGATGAAAAACAAAAAGCTGCCGCATTCAGAAAATATTTCGAAATGCGGCAGCTTTTTCTATACCATATTTTTTCTATACTATATTTTAATATTTATTTATAACTTTATAATTATCGTCTTATTTTTCAATCTCCCGAATCAGATTAACCATTTCAATCGCGCCCAGGGCACAGTCATAGCCTTTATTTCCTGCTTTTGTGCCTGCCCGCTCAATTGCCTGCTCGATATTTTCGGTTGTAAGAATTCCAAACATAACCGGAATGCCAGTTTCCAGCGATACCGCAGCAATGCCTTTGGAAACCTCATTGCATACATAGTCATAATGGCTGGTTGAACCGCGGATAACGGCTCCGAGGCAGATAACGGCGTCGTATTTCCCGCTCTTTGCCATTTTCGACGCAATCAGCGGCACTTCAAATGCCCCCGGTACCCATGCCACCTCTACGTCTTCTTCCCGCACATCATGGCGCAGCAGCCCGTCCATCGCCCCGCTCAGCAGCTTTGATGTAATAAATTCATTAAAGCGGGCAGCCACAATGCCGATTTTCATCTCCTTTGATACAAGCTTTCCTTCCAGTGTTTTCATAAATTTTCCCTTCCCTTCTTTTTCAGAATTCGTTTCTTTTCCAGCGTCCATCATGCTGTTTTCCTTCCTTAAAATGTCAGAATATGTCCCATGCGCTCCTTTTTTGTTTTCAGGTAAAACAAATCATGCGCAGTTGCATCCATCTGAATCGGCACGCGCTCCGTAATTTCCATCCCGAATTCGGACAGCTGGTACACCTTATCCGGGTTATTGGTCAGAAGGCGCATGCTCTTAATGCCCAAATCCCGCAGAATCTGCGCACCGATATAATATTCCCGCTGGTCTGCCTCAAAGCCGAGTGCCAGGTTTGCTTCGAGCGTGTCCATGCCCTGCTCCTGCAGCTCATAAGCGCGCAGCTTGTTAATCAGGCCGATGCCGCGCCCTTCCTGGCGCATATACAGCAGCACGCCGCGTCCCTCTTTTTCAATCTGTGTCATTGCGGCTGCAAACTGCTGCCCGCAGTCACAGCGCAGGGAACCGAACGTATCGCCGGTCAGGCATTCGGAGTGGACACGGCACAGCACGTTGTTTCCGTCGCCAATATCTCCTTTTACAAGCGCCACATGATGCTCCCCGTTCAGCTTATTCACATACCCGTAAGCCATAAAATCCCCGTATTTCGTAGGCATTCTGGTCACTGTCATGCGCTCTGCGAGCTTTTCATGGCATCTGCGGTAATCCTGCAAATCTTTAATTGTGATAAATTTGAGATTCCATTTTTCCGCAAGCTCTCCCAGCTCCTGCGTGCGCATCATGGTTCCGTCTTCCCGCATAATCTCGCAGCACAGGCCGCACTCCTTCAGGCCCGCAAGCCGGCATAAATCCACCGTAGCTTCCGTATGCCCGTTGCGTTCCAGCACGCCGTTTTTCTTTGCCAGCAGCGGAAACATATGCCCGGGCCTGCGGAAATCCTCCGGCTTTACGTTCTCCGCTACACATGCCAGCGCCGTCACCGAACGCTCCGCAGCCGAAATGCCGGTCGAGGTTGATACATGGTCAATGGACACCGTAAACGCCGTTTCATGATTGTCAGTATTCTGCTGCACCATCTGCGGGACTTTCAGCCTGTCCACAAATTCCTCAGACATCGGCATGCAGATTAACCCTTTGCCATGGACAGCCATAAAATTAATATTTTCTGTCGTGGCAAATTCCGCTGCACAGATAAAATCCCCTTCATTTTCCCGGTCCTGGTCATCCGTAACCAGAATAATCCTTCCGTTTCTTAAATCATCCAGTGCTTCTTCCACTGTATTAAACTGAACCATTTTCTTTCCTCCTGATTCCATTCCTGTAACTCTTATATGAAAGGCTGTTTTAAAACCCGTACCTGCTTAAAAACTCTTTCGTAATCCGGCTCTTTTGCGCATCCGGCACAGCCGGCTGCATCAGCTTTTCCACATACTTGCCGATAATATCCGTTTCCAGGTTCACGCTGTCCCCCGCTTTTTTTTCTTTCAGCACCGTCTGCTCCACCGTATGCGGAATGGCGGAAATGGAAAACTGCTTTTCCGAAACGGATGCAACCGTCAGGCTGATGCCGTCTACCGTGACAGAGCCCTTTTCCACGATATACCGCAGAATCTGCGGCCCGGCCCCAATCGTATACCAGACAGCCGTATCATCACGCTTTGTGCCAAGCACCGTCCCGATGCCGTCTGCATGCCCCGCCACGATATGCCCGCCGAACCGCCCGTCTGCCGCCATGGCCCGTTCCAGATTGACATGGCTCCCATGCCCAAGCTGTGCCAGTGCCGAGCGGTTCAGTGTCTCATGCATCACATCCGCCGAAAATTTCCCGTCCAGCAGCTGCGTCACGGTCAGGCAGATGCCGTTTACCGCAATGCTGTCCCCGATTTTTGTCTGTTCCAGCACCTTTTGAGCCCTTATCGTAAGCACCGCCGAATGCTGCCCGTGCTGCACGCGCTCTACAGTGCCGATTTCCTCAACAATTCCTGTGAACATTTCCATCCACCCCGCTTCCTTCCGTCAATCCCTGACCGGCATGCGCTATCCTGCCTTCTATCAGAAAATCTTCCCCGAATTTTGTAATCACACTGTCTTTCAGCAAAAACGCGTCCGCCGGGTCAGGCACTCCGGTTCCATCTACCGGCGTTTTGGCTGCCCTGCCCCCAAACAGCTTCGGGGCCAGGTAAGCCTGCACCTTCTGGACAATCCCGCTTTGCAGCGCCGCCCAGTTCAGCGTGCCGCCGCCTTCCAGCAGAATGCTGTCAATCTGCTCTGCGCCCAGCAGCTCCATCAGCTGCTGCAAATCCACATGCCCGTCCTTTTCAGCGGTAACCAGAACCTGGCATCCAGCCTGTTCCAGTGCCGCCTGCTTTTCCCTGTCCGGCGAACAGGCCGCAATTATAGTCGGCACTTTCCTGGCAGTCGCCACAATCTGCGCAGAAAGCGGAATGCGCAGGCTGGAATCACAGATAATGCGCACCGGGTTTTTCCTGCCGGGAATACGGCAGGTTAACAGCGGGTCATCTGCCAGCACCGTTCCGATTCCGGCCATAATCGCCGTATAGCGGTGGCGCTGGCGCTGCACATGGTTTCTGGCTTCTTCCCCCGTAACCCACTTGGAACGGCCGGTATAAGCTGCGATTTTGCCATCCATGGTCATGGCATATTTCATCACGACAAACGGCCTTTTGGTCTGAATATAATGCAGGAATACCTCATTCAGGCGGTCGCATTTATCCCGCAGCACATCCTGGACGACCTCAATGCCATGTTCGCGCAGTATCTGCACGCCTTTTCCGCTGACAAGCGGATTCGGGTCAGGCGAACCGATTACCACACGGCGGATGCCTGCCTCTATCACGGCTTCCACACAGGGCGGCTGTTTTCCATAATGGCAGCAGGGCTCCAGCGTCACATACATGTCTGCCCCCTGCGGCGGCTCGCTGCAGGAAGCCAGGGCATTGCGCTCTGCATGCGGCTGCCCGTATTTTTCATGCCACCCTTTCCCGATAACCCGGCCGTCTTTTACAATAACCGCCCCAACCATTGGATTCGGCGACGTCCACCCGCAGCCCTTTTCTGCATAATTTAAAGCCATTTGCATATATTCCCTGTCCTTCATGCAGGCACCTCCCAAAATAAAATAACCCTGAACAGGCATGTTCAGGGCGGCTGACACGGACACGGATTTTTATAAAAGAAGCCCTGGAATGGTACTGCCATCCAGAGCCGCTGCTTCCCAGATACAGAATCCCCGGCGCAGCCAGTGCATCACGCCTGATTCTGATGTCCACAATCTTCTTTCATCCAGACTATACGGTCGGCTCCGGAATTTCACCGAATCATGCCTTGCGGCTCGTGGGCTGTACCACCGGTAGGGAATCGCACCCTGCCCTGAAGATTTTATTCAGTTCTGGAAATGATTATAAACCATTCCGCGTCATTACGCAAGAGGAAACTTTTAAAAGAAAAAGATAACTGCTATTACTGTAATCCATCTTAAATTCGCTTCGCGAATGGGATTTGCTCACTTCGGAATCACTTTCTTACAGACTTTGCAGTACATGCCCCTGAGGCAGACCTTGCAAAGTCCTGTGTGAACAATAACCTATTACATCATCTGTAATAAACTGCCGTTTACTTCCTCATAGATAAATGCAGCCCAGTCTTCAATCGTATCATGCTCAACAAAATCATTGTCTGTTTCCAGTGCTTCGGACAAACAGGAATCCCGTACAGCGCATGCAGCTTCCATCTCATTCATGTCATATTTTTTTATCAGTGTATCTTTTACAAAGCCTTTGAATTCTGCAATATCAGCAATTGTCATCCGTTTCACCCTCTTTCCATTTATAATATCCGGAGTCAATCTATTATTCAGTACAAACTGCCCCCATTTGGGGCTGTACCCTGTGTATGAATTTACCGATAACTGCTCCTCTGTCCGCGGATGATAACTTATTTCTACAATATAAGGTTCTTCACCTTTCTTATGCCTTCTCAAATCAGCCTTTCTGGCAGCTCTTACCGCAGTAAGAGCTGCATGGTTATAACTCGGTGTCGTATAAAATCCCGGTCCAAAATCCAAATAAGGCCTGCTATACTTTAAATCTATGCCATGATTCACTATATTTATTGCAGAACTATAATTTGTGCCATGATATAATTTCACATCGCTTCTCCCATTACTCTTTTCTCATTATAACAGACTTTGATTCAGCGGATTTTTATTCAATCACGATTTCATAAGATGCTTCAAAACTCTCCCCTGCATCCAGCTTCTGTCCCCATTCCCGTTCCTGCCAGGTACCCTCAAAATCAGTGCCATCGCACCTGCCATACCACGGCTCGATGCAGACAAACGGCGCTTTCTTTCCAGGCGGCGACCAGATTCCAAATAACGGCGCGTCAAATTTCACCGTCAGGTAACGGCTTCCGTCCGGCTTTACGAGTGCTGCCTGATGTGCCTGATGATGTTCCAAAACCAGGGCATCCTCGTCAAACAGATGCTCTGTGACGCGCAGGCAGCCGTCCTGCAGCGGATATTCTTTCAGCTCCCTGCTCATCAGCCCGTCTTTTATCACGCCTGCCATCACTTTTTCCCCTGCATCCAGCCAGACGCTGTAATCTTCCTGATTCTCCCCTTTTACAAGCGGACAGCGAAACGCCGGATGCCCGCCAATGGAAAAATGCATCTCTTTTTCTGCCGGATTGCTGACCTTCCACTGAACCAGAACCGAATATTCCTGCAGCTTGTAGCCGATTTCCAGCAGAAATTCATACGGATATTTTTCCAGTGTTTCCTGGCTGGACTTTAAGCAGAACCATATTTCCCGTTCCGACTGGCTTTTCAGCTCAAATTCCATATCCCTGGCAAATCCATGCTGCCCCATCGGATAACGCGTTCCATCCAGCAGATAGCTTCCATGATGCAGGCTGCCTACCAGCGGAAACAGTACTGGCGAAGTCCGTTTCCAGTATTCCGGGTTTCCTTCCCACATATACTCTGTTCCCGTATCTGTCCGTTTCAGTGATTTCAGCTCGGCACCCAGGCTGTCTGCCTGTATGGAAATTTTTCCATTCTGTAATTCATATAACGCCATAAGAATCCCCCATTCCTGCACAGCCGGCTTCGGCGGCTGCACATACATTATTATTAACCATACAAAGTCCGCAAAGCGTGCTTTTATATAATCCAAGTATACAGAATGGCCGGACAGGTGTCAACCATCCCTAGTGCTCCATACGGGCAGAAATCAGAGTTTATTACAGCCTGATTCACGCCATTGCTTCGTTAAAATTTCTAGTCGATGACCACATCGCCGTTGAAATTTTGCCTTGCACTGACGCGAATCAGTCAGCACTAAACTCTGATTTCTGCCCGGATGGAGCACTAGAGCGTGTTTAAAAAATGCTTTTCATAATTTTTTGCAAATTCCTGTATGACTGACTGCCAGCTTTATGTTATAATAATCCCTGCCTGCATACATATCATGTTATGGGGCATCAGCATAAAAACGAAAGGAGAACGGGCGTCTTTCGAAAGCCCGCACAAAAAATGGAAAGAGAAAAACTGGGGTCACGGATGGGATTTATCATGTTATCCGCAGGCTGCGCCATCGGAATCGGAAATGTATGGCGGTTTCCTTATATTGCAGGTACATATGGCGGAGGGGTATTCGTACTGTTTTACCTGTTCTTCCTTGTCACCATGGGCGTGCCTGTGATGACAATGGAATTCGCAGCCGGGCGCGCCAGCCGCAAAAGCATTGTCCGAAGCTTTCAGGCGCTGGAAAAGCCGGGGCAGAAATGGCACCTGAACGGGTATCTCGGCATGGCCGGCAACTATCTGCTCATGATGTTTTATACAACGGTCACCGGCTGGATGCTTTATTATTTCTATCAGATGCTGTCTGGAAAATTTGAGGGAAAAGACACGCAGCAGGTCGGGCAGATGTTTTCCGATATGCTTGCCAGCCCGCAGATTCTGGGCGTCTGCATGGTAATTGTCGTTACAGCCGGCATTTTTGTCTGCTCCATGGGCCTGCAAAAGGGCGTGGAACGCATTACCAAAATCATGATGAGCCTGCTGTTAGCCATTATCATCGTGCTGGCAGTCCACAGCTGCACATTAAAGGGCGGCATGGATGGACTGAAATTTTACCTGCTGCCGGATTTCCAGAAAATGAAGGATGCCGGAGTCTGGGAAACCATCACCGCCGCCATGAATCAGGCGTTCTTTACCTTAAGCCTCGGCATCGGCGCTATGGGCATTTTTGGCAGCTACATCGATAAAAAACGCAGCCTGCTCGGGGAATCCGTCAGCATTGCCATTCTGGACACATTTGTAGCGCTTGTGTCCGGCCTGATTATTTTTCCGGCCTGCTTTGCATTCGGCATCAGCCCGAACCAGGGCCCGAGCCTGATTTTTATTACACTGCCGGGCATCTTTAACAGCATGGCAGGCGGACGCATCTGGGGAACACTGTTTTTTATTTTTATGACCTTTGCAGCGTTTTCCACGATTCTGGCTGTATTTGAAAATATTATTTCCTGCGGCATGGATTTATTCCACTGGAGCCGGAAGCAGTCCTGCCTGGCAAACCTGTTTGCCATTACGCTGCTGTCGCTGCCATGCGTATTCGGCTATAACCTGTGGTCAGCATTCCAGCCGCTCGGCGAAAACAGCACCGTTTTAGACCTGGAAGACTTTCTTGTCAGCAATCTGATTCTGCCAATTGGCTCACTCTGCTATCTGCTGTTTTGTGTCTTCCGCTTTGGCTGGGGATATGAAAACTATCAGAAAGAAGCCGACACCGGCGAAGGGCTGAAGCTTCCAAAGCTCATGCGCGGCTATGTCACCTATGTCCTGCCGGCACTGCTGGTCTTTCTGATTATCAAGGGGCTGATTGACCGCTGAGTACTCCGGCTCAGGCTGTCCGGCCTGCCGGCAGCACCCGGATGCCATCCGCCGTCAGAGCCGGAAATGCCTGTTCTGGCGGCGGGCAAATCTCCCGCCAGCCTTCCTATATTTATTACATCCGCCATTTCTGTCTGTTATCTGGCACTGTCTTTCTCCCGAATCTGTTCCAGTATAAACGGGTCCCGAATCTTCTTATCTTCTGCCAGCAGCACAATTTTCGACATTATCTCTGCCGTCTTTGGGTCTTCATCCACAAATGGCAGAAACAGCTTTCCCCTTTTCTGGCTGTGTACCGGAAGGATATGCAGCATCGTGCCGCCTTCCTGATGCACCGTGCCGCTCCCAAGGTGCACATGATAGGTTCCGCGCGTGCCATAAATCAGCGCATGATTTTCCTTCAAATCCACATTCTGGATTTTAAATAAAGGCAGATTAAACTTCACAACCGCCCGCCGCATCTCTATGGTGGAATGGCTGGCCTGCGGGTCCACGCCGCCTGCATGCGCCACACTGACTGCCATGTCCACATCCCGCATTACCTCACTGTATATCAGCTCCGGCACCTGTCCGATTGGAAGCGGTTCAAAGGTCCGGCGGTCAGAAAACTGCACCCATTCGAGTGTCGGCGCTTCGATATCACTCGGCGAAAACCAGTCTGCAAGCGCATAAATCTTTGCAATGATATTTTCTTTATAAAAAATCTTCTGTAAACCTTCCTCATAGTCCGCAATCCAGCGCCGTCCTTTCAGGCAGGCAGCGGTTTTTTTCGGCTGAATCTGATTTCCGGCAAATACCCTGGACACATCCAGCCCGAGTTCTTCCGGCAGCCTGACATACAGTTCCCGGAATACCTGGCGGAACGGCTGGCGCATCTGGCAGTCAAATAAATATTTCTGGTATTCCTGCCACACCCCGGCCCGGTATAAGTCCAGCGGATGTGCAATGCGCAGCTTCTGGCTGTCCAAAAGGCTGGCTTTTTTATTATCCCACGATTTAAGAAAAATCTTCTGCTCCTGTTTCCCGAATGCCCCGTATGCGGAACTATCTCCTTCCGTCAGCAAAAACCCGTGATGCTCCCCGCTGACAAACACAAGCGTCTGCAAAACTGCCCGGACAACCGGATTGCCCATCAGTCCGGCTGCTTCTGCGGCCGTAAATTCCGCCCCGTCTTCCATGGATTCTTCCATCAGCCTTTTTGCCCGTACATGCTGTTCTTTCAAATTTTTACATGCAGATTTTATTTCCTGTACATATACGTGTTTTTTCAGCCTTGCCGGAACGGATTTCAGCATTTTTCCATCTTTGCGGCACAGCACCTCACTCTTTCCGGCCCCATCCACATGCAGGCAGATTTCCACATCTTCCACACCATGCCAGTCCATCAGCGGCACAAATTCTTCTGCCAGCCTGCCTTCCATATTTAAAACCAGCCTGGTCACGTCTGCAAACCCCGCGTGGACGCTTAAATTCACAAGCGCCGTCTGTGCCGCTTTCGTCTCACCGGCCCGCCGCTGCGCACCGAACTGCTTTGCTTGTTTTGCATAATTCTGGATAAACCGGTAACGCTCCATCAGGTCGTGCTCCCGGTTTTCCCCAAACGGCACCAGTCCATAGCTCATCAGAAGGTCTTTGTTCCGTTTATCCATAATCTGCTGACGCAGATCCTCAAGCGTTACCTTTCCAGACGCCGCATCCGCATACTTTCTTGCCCTGGAATGCTTCTGTCCGTCAGAAATATATTTGGCCGCTTTATACAGCATTCCAAAATTTTTCTCTCCCAAAAGTCCATAAGCCTCTTTAAACCAATCGATGTCAAATGCCCCGCCCTGCAGCTCATCTGCCGACAGCGGCGTATATTTTGCGATCACGGAAGTCACCTGTTCGTCAAAACGCTCGCTGGTATGCGCCATAAAATAATAACAGGTACTCGCAAATCCCGGAATATTAAGATACTCCTCTATCATCGGGATCCACTGCTGCGCATACATGGCAAGTTCCACAAGCCGTTTTTTGGTGATGTCCGTCCCCTTAAGAGCAGCTCTCAGATCTTCCGCACTCTCCTCTGGCTTAGGCATACATATTTTCAGCAGATGGCTTAATACCGTCCTTCGTTCACTGTTGGATGAATAGTAGCTGTAACCGCGCTGAAGCGGGTCCTTGCCAAGCGCCGTCAAGATCTGGATCATATAATCGATTCCATAGATCACCTGTATCTGATGGATATATCCCGAAAACGGAGTTGCCTTTTCTCCGCGTTTTAATTCAACGCTTAGGACAAGCGGAATCAGTTCGCTATATAATTCATGGGCAAACATCATCTTAGGCATCTCTTCACCCACAGTATCAAAATGATATTTTCCGTCCGCAGGCACGATCACATTATTGCCGAAAAAGGAATTGAGGCTGTGCACCCTTGCCTTTTTGGAGGAGATCGCTCCCTTTTGCTCCACGGTGCTCACCGGCTCTAAGAGGCTTCCCAGATTGGAAAATGCAAACACGGCCTTATAGAACAGATCCTTATCCCAGACTCCGTGCACGTAACATTCCGTATAATCAGCAAGCCCCAGATAGAAGCGGCTGATATTCTGATAAGAATATTGCTTCTTTTCCCGGCTCTCCCATCCAAGATAATGCTGCCCAAGACGGAATCTTAAGGTAAACGCGCTTCCCCAGTCCTCCTCCCCGGCACAGGAAAGCCACCGGATCATATCCGCGAAGATCGGCAGCTCTGCCGCCCGTTTCGTATAGGTTATGATCTCACCGTTATAGCGCTTCTCGCTGACCGTAAAGATATCATTAGAGTGATCCAGCACCGCAAGGAACCTGGCCGTCCCGCACAGGGCAAAACGCGCCTTTAACGCATCCGGCACATACTGTGTGAACAATACGGATATCAATGTGTTCACCTGTCTGCTGTAAACAAGAGACGGCATCAAGTTCTGGAAGATCGGCTTCTTCCGGGTGCCGCTTCCAAACACCTGCTTATAGAGCTTCTTATTCTGTTCATAGAAGCCTCTTTGCAGACAGCACTGACGGTAGAGCTCTGTCTCCAAAAGAAGCTCTGGCGTACAGATCTTCGTCTTGTAAAAATCATTCCAAAGCTCTGGAAACGGGTAGGCATCCAGCGGTTTTGCATCCGGGTCGCTGTGGATATAGCGGCTGGTCTTCAGATCATTTCCAAGCAGCTCCTCCTGATCCCACGCCGTCTTATAAGAACGGGCGGCATTCTCTTTGATCAGCTCATCTAATTCCTTACATACGCGGATACACTCCGCTTCCCCGTATGTGAACAGCCGAGAAGCCTGATCCCCGTCGATATTTGCAGGCGGCAGGATCCAGTCCTTCTTGACATCGTACAGACCGTAGCCCGGTGTATTTAAGATATCCTGCGCGGTACTCGACTCTCCTAAAAGCTCCGTTAAGAGTACCTGTTCCTTCCCGGTCGCATCTGACAGCGCCTTAAGATGCGGAATTACTTTTTCAAAATATACGGCGTCCTCCTTCTTCAACTCCAAAGCCAGATCAAGAGCGCCCATATGGCATTCCTCAGATCTCTCCTCTAAGAGTCTCGCGATCGAGGATACCAGACTGCTTTTGTCTTGTCTTCGCAGAAGCGACAGCGTGCCTTTCCGCCCTTTTTTGTACTTCAGATTCTTCTCGATCTGTATGTAATCCTCTTCGGTAAGCTCCATATCCTCTGTCAGAAGATGCGCTTCCTTGTTCGTATACTCCTCTGGATTATGCAGAAGTTCGAATAAGATACGTTTCCGCGCGGCGCTCTTCGGCCGGTAGAGCAGCAATCTGGCCGCGGCGGCCCGGGACGCGCCGTAGTAGGAGTACCCCGCCCCCTGCCCGATCAGAGGGATATATCCTGCAGCCTCGTCCAGTATCTCATCATCCTGCAGCATCCATGCGATCAGACAGAGGCGCTCGGCTAAGTCGGACTGGTTCATGGTCACCTGATGCCATGGGAATATGCAGGGAGAAAGCGTGATCCCTTTTTTGGGAACCTTTTTAAGTATCTCTTTTAAGATCTGATAGCATCTCAGAGCTTCATCTCTGTCGGTAAACATTTCTTCCGGCGCCATCTTTCTAGGCTCTACCACCTTGCCGCCCCGGAAAGTATAAGAACTGCTGCTCTCATCCCTGACAAGCTCGCTGAAACGGCTGCTCGTCGATTCTATAAATCCCGGCAGAAAACATGCCGTAAGCTCCAGGTCGTCAGAGCAGTTCAGGATCACGTCCTTTGCTCCCTGCATCCTCAGCCGTTCATCCTGAATGGACCGGGTAAAATAAGAAGCCGTCATCTTCTGATGCCTTGTGCCGCTGACGATCAATTCCTGTACAGCCCCAACCGCCGCGTCCGCGTCATAGAAGCCCTTCGCCCAGAGCGCGCAGCTTATGGCAACTGAATCTTCCGTGGCAAGCTGTTCCCTGCAGAAATCCGGCTCTCTTAAGCACCGTCCCATCAGCCGCAGCAGCTTATCCGATATCCGGTCCACGCTCTTTTCGTTGAATATACCGATCCATACAGACACCGCACGCTTTACAGAAGAATACCGGATCAGGTCATTCTCCTCGATAACGGCAAAAAGATGCAGGAAGGCTTCCGGCCGTCCGGCGTCCATCGTCTCGCAGACCGCCTGCCTTGCCCCTTCCTGAAGCCTTGCCGCCAGAAGGAATCTCCCAAGGATATCGTACAATTCCTCGCTTTTGCTCATCACAATACCTCTGATCAGCTCGTGGCTTAACATCGCCGTATTTCCCTCGCCAAGGAGGATGTCCTTTACCGCCTGCACCGTCTTATCATTCCCCCGGTCGATCTGCGCCGCCAGTATCTCCGCATAGGAAAAATGCTCGTTCCTTGCATGATCGCAGAACTCCGGCTGCGCGCTCCCTGTCAAAAGGTCTGCAAGCTCGGCGCCGTAGAAGCCAAGCCTTGAATACCCCCGCAGAATCCTCACGCTCTGCTCGGCAAAAGGCGCATAACTGCCCGAACGCAGGCTCCGCCGATACCATCCCGCCGTCATCTGATACTGGTTCATCTGATCCAGCGCATAATAGAATTCTTCCTGGTATTCCTTCGGCACGCAGACTTCTACCAGATCTTCAAATCTGCTCTGATACAATCCGCTCAGCGTACATGAGCCTCGTTCTGTCAGAATCTTCCTCATCTCATTGCAGGCTTCCTGCGGGATCGTATAGCCGTAGACATCCGGCAGCATCTCTTTTTCCCGCTTGGAGAGACGTCTCCCTCTCTCCGCCGTGCTGTTCACCCAAGTTTCCGTTAACTTTCTTCTCGTCTGATATGTATATTCCACCATGATATTTCCCTTCCTACTATTCTTCTTAACCCATAAGCGACGGTCGTCTGATCACTGCAGCATGTGCAGGACTATCCTGACAGCATCGTCAGCCGTATAAAGGTAAATACCAGGCCATCCTTCCATGGAATCTCATCTTCAAGCCCTGCCAGTTCTTCTTCTCCGGCAAAAACGCGGTAGATTCCGTCTAAAAAGCATTGAACCGTATTCTCCGCCGCCTTATTAAGATCTGCTTTTTCTCCGCTATGCGCTCCAAAAGCGATCTTGCCGCGTACAGCCTGTCCGGCAATCTCTTCCCGTGTCAGAAAGGGAAGAAGCTGCCCTTCGTCCTTCCTAGCATTATAGTCCCTCACGCCAAGCTCTGTCAGGCCAAGCAGCAGTTCCCGCACAGTCTTCGGCCTCTCATCCAGAACAAAGGGGACGGGGGGCAGATCCTTACTCATACGTCTGCCCGGCTTCTTCATTCTCGCATAGATTGTAAATGACATCTCTTATCCTCCGAAACTAATATTATGATACATGGATCGCTCTGCAGGTATCATCTTATATTATAATATTAAGTATACTGAGAGATTCCTGAAATATCAACTGTGACAGTTCAAAAAAATACGAAGCTGTCAGAGGACATGATAATGCGGTTTTTCTTCTCCGTAAAGCCAGTAAGAAAGATAGCCTCCAAGAAAAATCCCCAGGGCGCACAGCCCGGAGAATATGACCATGAAGGGAAGGCAGATCTGCCCGAACAGCTGAAAAGGCTGATTACTGTAATCCCATACTGCCATATGGAGCCATTTATTGACAATGATTCCTGTGATGAAT
>OFGR01000960.1_pt1 | contig 25660 bp, 23 predicted proteins | sample 1521811 | NCBI WGS metagenome assembly OFGR01 (sample SAMEA3504098, study PRJEB24116) | mouse gut metagenome | biome: mouse gut; feature: mouse-associated habitat; material: faeces | place: Denmark | collected 2011
ATAGGGTAACCGCTGGCTTTGGAAGCAAGCGCGGAGGAACGGGAAACACGCGGGTTGACCTCAATCAGATAATACTGGGAGGAATCAGGGTCAAGCGCGAACTGCACATTGCAGCCGCCTTCAATTTTCAGTGCGCGAATGATTTTCAGCGCGCTGTCCCGCAGCATATTGAAATCATGGTCGTTCAGTGTCAGGATTGGCGCCACAACGATAGAATCGCCGGTATGTACGCCAACGGGGTCAACGTTTTCCATACCGCAGATGGTAATGGCGCGGTCGGTTGCATCGCGCATGACTTCAAATTCGATTTCCTTATAGCCTTTAACGCTCTTTTCTACCAATACCTGATGTACGGGAGAGAGTTTGAGGGCGTTTTTCATGATATCCACCAGTTCACGTTCGTTTTCCGCAAAGCCGCCGCCTGTGCCGCCGAGTGTGAATGCCGGGCGCAGTACAACGGGATAGCCGATTTCATTTGCCGCCTTGATGGCTTCTTCTACGGAGTATGTGATTTCAGAAGGGATAACGGGCTCGCCAATGCTCTGGCAGAGTTCTTTGAACAGCTCTCTGTCCTCGGCGCGCTCGATGCTTTCGCAGCTTGTACCCAGCAGCTCGACCTGACATTCGTGCAGTATGCCTTTCTTTTCCAGCTGCATGGCAAGGTTCAGACCTGTCTGCCCGCCGATGCCCGGGACGATAGCGTCAGGGCGTTCATAGCGGAGGATTCTTGCGATGTATTCCAATGTAAGCGGTTCCATGTAAACCTTATCGGCGATGGTTGTATCGGTCATGATGGTAGCGGGGTTGGAATTAACCAGTACCACCTGGTAACCTTCTTCTTTCAGTGCAAGGCACGCCTGTGTGCCTGCGTAGTCAAATTCTGCGGCCTGCCCGATAATAATCGGCCCGGAACCAATGACTAATACTTTCTGAATATCTGCTCTTTTTGGCATTACCTGTCCCCTCCCATCATCTGCATAAACCTGTCAAATAAAAACGAGCTGTCCTGCGGCCCCGGGCAGGCTTCCGGGTGAAACTGCACCGTATATATCTGTTTTCCTGTATAACGCAGCCCCTCATTCGTGCCGTCGTTGACATTGGCAAATGCCGGGACTGCGATGCTTTTATCCAGCGTGTCCGTATTTACGGCATATCCGTGGTTCTGGGAAGTAAGATAGACCTTCCCGGTTTCCAGGTCTTTCACCGGATGATTGCCGCCCCGGTGGCCGTATTTTAACCGGTATGTGTCCGCTCCTTCTGCCAGCGCCATCAGCTGGTGCCCCAGGCAGATGGCAAATACCGGAACACCCGAATCCGCCAGTTTTTTCACTTCCCGGATAATGCCTGTGCAGCTTTTCGGGTCACCCGGCCCGTTGGAAAGCATAATCCCGTCCGGCCTGCCTGCCAGCACCTCATCCGCAGATGTATGTGCCGGATAAACCGTTACCTGGCAGCCCCGTTTTACAAGCGATGCTGCAATATTATCTTTTGCGCCATAATCCATCAGCGCCACACGGTACCCGCTTCCTTCCAATACCTTTTTCCCGCGGCAGGTCACCCGGCCCACCACATCCCCGACGGCATACGCATGCAGGGACGCCAGGATTTCATCCATCCGGTCCTGCGGCTCCCTGCGCGTAATCATGCCGTTCATCGTGCCTTTCTCACGCAGAAGCTTTGTCAGCGCACGCGTATCGATTCCCGCAATGCCGGGGATGTCGTGTTTTTCCAGAAAATCCCAGATGGAGCCTTCGCAGCGGAAATTGCTGGCCAGCCTGGATAATTCCCGCACCAGGAATCCGTCCGGCCACGGCACTGCCGATTCCATGTCACGAAAACAGACCCCGTAATTTCCAATCAGCGGGTATGTCATCACAACTGCCTGTCCGGCATACGATGGGTCTGTCAGCACTTCCAGATATCCGGTCATCGCCGTGTTAAACACAATCTCGCTGACCGCTTCCCGGCCTGAGCCAATGCCGGTTCCCTCAAATACATGTCCGTCTTCCAGTATCAGATAAGCTTTCATAGCAGTCACCCATTCCTTTCTTTTTTCCGGCAAAAAAAAAAGAGAAATCTCTTTTTTCGGGCCTCTTTTGGGCCTTTTTCGGGCCTTTTTGCATGATTCGCTGTCTCTCACATATACTATCCTGTGTACTTTCGCCATTTTTTATGGATAAGAAAATCATGTAATTTTATGAAATTGTAAAGAGTTTACCATATGAAAGCCATGATTTCAACCTTTTTTGCGCAATCGCGAAGAATATAAACCATTTTCAAAACAGCCCCATTCAGGATTGACAATCCGCACCGGCAAATGTATCATTTTTTTAATATCAATTTTCGTATTATAATAAAAAACAAATCAGACAGAAAGGCCAATGGTAACCAGCATGCGTATTTTAGTTGTCGAAGACGAGCCGGACATGAACCGGCTGATTATCAAAACATTAAAAAAAGAAGGGTACAGCGCAGACGGCTGCCAGAACGGCGAGGACGCGCTGGTGTATCTGGCGGGTGCCGAATATGACACGATTCTGCTGGATGTCATGATGCCGAAGCTGGACGGATTCAGCCTGCTGCAGAAAATACGGCATCAGGGGATGGACGTTCCCGTGCTGATGCTTACGGCGCGTGATGCCGTATCAGACCGGGTAAAGGGGCTGGATTACGGGGCAGACGATTATCTGGTCAAGCCCTTTGATTTTGACGAGCTGACTGCCAGAATCCGTGCCATGACCCGCAGGCAGGCGGGCAGCCGCAGCAACCAGCTGTCCATTGCAGACCTGACCATCGATATCCGGAAGAAAACAGCCAGCCGCGGCGGCGTGGAAATCCCGCTGCTGCCAAAAGAATTTTCCATACTGGAATACATGATACGCAACCGAGGTGCCGTGCTGTCAAGGGAACAGCTGGAAAATCAAATCTGGAATTATGAATATACCGGAAACTCAAACAATATAGATGTATATATCAGCCGCCTGCGCAAAAAAATAGACAGCGGACATCCGGTGAAGCTGCTTCATACCATCCGCGGCGTTGGCTGGACGCTGCGGGAAGAAGCCGCTGGGAGCAGCCTATGAGATATGTTACAGTCAAAACAAGGATTACGGTCTGGCTCACCCTGCTGATGTCCCTGCTGGCCGTGCTGATGCTCACCTTTACGCTGTCTATCAGCAGCGGCGTCACATTCCAGACCTGCATGTCCCAGCTGTCCCACACAGTGCTGCATAACAGCAGGCAGATTGCGTTTCAAAACGGCAGGCTGAAATTAAATGACGATTTCCAGTTTTACCAGTACGGCGTATCTACCCTTGTTTACAGCCAGAGCGAGTCCCTGCTGGCGGGCCAGCTTCCGGTATCGTTTCCTGCCAGGGAACCGTTTCAAAACGGGCTGACACGGACAGTCGCTGTCGGAGAAGACGAATACCTGGTACTGGATATCTGTTATTCCGACAGCTGGGAAGAAGGCGTATGGCTGCGCGGACTGATGGAGGTTCCCCGCAGCCGCCAGTTTTCGAAAAACCTGCTTCTGGCCATGCTGATTGCACTGCCGCTGTTTTTAGTGCTGGCCGCACTTGGCAGCTACTGGATTGCCAGGCAGGCCTTCCGTCCCCTGGACAGCATTGCAGAAACCGCAGAAGCCATCAACGAAGCATCCGACCTTTCCAGGCGCATCGGGCTGCCGTCTGGACGGGATGAATTTACCAGGCTCGCCGCAACGTTTGACCACCTGTTCGAACGGCTGGAACGTTCCTTTGAAGCAGAAAAACAGTTTACCGCCGATGCCTCGCATGAGCTGCGCACCCCGGTATCGATTATCAAAGGAGCCTGCGAATATGCCAGCAAATATGACGAAACACCGGAAGAACGCCAGGAAACGATTACCATGATTTCCCGTCAGGCTGTAAAAATGTCTGCCCTCATTTCACAGTTATTAAGCATGACCCGGCTTGACCAGGGGACGGAGCTGAACCAGTTTGAGCCTGTAAACCTGGCCAGCCTGCTGCAAAACCTCTGTGAAGAACAGGCCTATCCGCACGGACAGCTCACGTTAGAACTGCAAGACCTTACTGTCTGTGCAAATCCGGCACTGCTCACCCGCCTGGTACACAATCTGGTGGAAAATGCCTTTAAATACGGAAGGCCCGGCGGCCATGTATGGATCCGTACCTGCCGGGAAGGCAGTGAGGTACTGCTGCAAGTGCGCGATAATGGCATCGGCATTGCACCGGAGCAGCAGGACAGGGTCTGGCAGCGGTTTTACCAGGCAGACGCCGCACGCAGCAAAGATACCGGGGCCGGGCTCGGCCTGTCCATGGTACAGCAGATTGCCCGCATCCACGGCGGATATATGACGCTGGAAAGCATTCTGGGTGCTGGCAGCGCCTTTACGCTGCACCTGCCGGATTCCCGGCAAAAAAACTGCACGGCTTCTGCCAGACCGGAAATAAATAAGAACGCATAAAATGAGAACGAAAAAATTATAAAAAATTTTTCTCATTTCATACTCATTTCATAATTGCACGTTAAGATACTATCAACAGAACAAACAACACAAACATAACAGCAAAAAGGAGTGCAGGCAATGAAAGCAAACTATTTCCTGTGTGCTGCCGGACTGGCAGCGCTGTTAACTGCAGGATGTGCCGGACAAAAGGCCCAGATGAATTTCATCGGAACAGAAGAAGCAAAACGCCTGGCGCTGGAAGATGCCGGACTGGCGTCAGCATCCGATGCAGAGTTTACCTCGTCGGAGCTGGCCACCCGCAGCGGTGTAGACTATTACCAGGTGGATTTTACAGCAGGCGGGCAGTCTTACCAGTACGACATCGATGCCCTGACCGGAAACATTATTCATTCCAGCATGCCGCCTGACGCGCAGGACAGTCCGTCTGACGGCGCAGATGCCGCTGCAGCAGATACTGGCAGCAGCGGACAGGATATTACTAAAAATCCGGATGCCGGCGGACAAAATGCAGATGTAAAAAATCCTGCTGACAGCGGACAGAACACAAAGGCTGAAAATACTGCCAGCAGCGGACAGAATGCGCATAAGACAGCCGGGACTGGCAGCCAGCCAGATGCAGGCCCGGTGCTGACGCCAGAAGAAGCACAGGCAAAAGCGCTTGCGCATGCCGGCATTCCAAAAGACCAGGCCGTTTTCCTGAAAAGCGAGCTGGATTACGATGACGGGCGCAGCCTGTATGAGGTAGAGTTTTTTGTAAACGGCGGCAAAGAATACGACTATGAAATCGACGCCGTTACCGGAGAAGTCATCAAATATGATTTTGAAGCAGAAACCACTCTGCCTCAGGCTGGCTCCGACGGAAAAATGATTTCCGAAGAAAAAGCCAGAAAGCTGGCGCTGGAGCAGGTGCCGGGAGCCTCTGTCAGCGACATCTTTGAATTTGAGGTGGATTTAGACGACGGCATTATGGAATACGAAGGAAAAATTATCTATCAGGGCATGGAATATGAATTTGAAATCGATGCCTACAGCGGCGCTATCCGCAGCTGGGAAACAGAACCGCTGGATTAACCGCAGGAGCATTTTTGCACAGCTATCCATACGGGCAGCGGACCGGCCCAAGCAGCCTGAACGGCACCGGCTCACGGCCCGCAGAAACAAATCATCTATTTTTTAGGAGGAAACGAATATGAACCTGACCAAAAACCTGAAAGCAGCACTCTTTACTGCCTGTTTTACAGCAGCAGGCATTCTGGCCTGGACACAGGGCGCTTATGCCGCATCTATCAGCAGCGAAAGCCAGGCCGGTGCAAAAGCACTGGAAAAAGTACCGGGTGCCACCATTACCGACACAGACCGGGATTATGAAAAAGGCACGCTTGTCTATGATGTACAGCTGGTGAAGGGAAACCGGAAATACGAAATCACCTACCGCGCTTCGGATGCCAAAATCCTGGAATACAGCTGGGAAAAAATATCGGTCAGCCCGTCTTCCAGCAAACCGGTCATCAGCGAAAGCAAATGCAAAAGCCTGGCAAAGGCCCGCGTTAAAAACGGAACCATCGTAAGCATCGCGCGCAAATTTGACGACGGCCTGGACTACTACAAGGTAAAAATGACTGATTCCAAAAAAACTTATATTCTGGAATTCCATGCAAGAACGGGTGCCCTGATTGAATACGAATGGAAATACACCGCTTCATCCGGGAATGCCGCAAACAGCAGCGGCGATATCGGCCTGGAAAAAGCAAAACAGATTGCACTCGAAAAGGTTCCGGGCGGAACCGTTGTCAAAGCAGAATCGGATTATGACGACGGCGTGCCGGTATACGAAATAGAAATCGTGAAGGGCCGTATGGAATACGAATATACCATTCATGCCCGGACCGGACAGATACTCGACTGGGACCAGGATTATGACTGATTCTTTCCAAAACCGCCTGCAATACCGGACACCGGGCGAAAAACGGACTGATGTGGGATAACAGACGAAATCCAGCATTCCTGATATGGGATGCTGGATTTTTGCTGCGCTTTTTACAACAGCCGGAAAAAGGGCAGCAGCTCTTATGTCTTTGCTGCTGCCCTTTTTCCGGCTGTAAAGCCTGCCCCGTCTATCACGCGCTTTGCTATTTTATCATAGACAAGTACATTCAGCCCGTCCTGTGCAAATAAATACTCTTTCCTGTCCAGCCGTACCGACAGATTTCCGCTGCTGCACCCGACAGCGAGGTCTGAATAGCCGAGGTCAAAATGCCTGAAATAATCCGAATCCGGTGCCCCTTCAAACACCTTTTTCCCGTTCTCGCAAACGGCTGCCGCCCCGCTCTTTTTATCATAAAACACCACCGTGCATTCATCCAGCTGCTGCACTGCTTCCAGATAAGCCTTCTGCGTCTGAATCTGTTTGAGTACCCTTGCGTACAGCTGCTGATGCCGGAATTTCCTGCTTGTTTCTTCCCAGCTGCGGTAGCCGGCATTGCCGCGCCTGTCTGGAATAAGATAGTGCTGTTTCATCCACCCGGCCAGGTAATCTGTATATTTGATGCTGCCAAAGTAATTTAAATGCGACGCTTCCAGCAGGTCCTCTTTGAAATCAATCTGCATTTCTTCGATATAATTGCCGTCCAGATATGGAACGCCGTATTCCTGTGCTATCAGGCTGACATAGTTGTACGCCTTCTGCTTTTCCAGCGTCTGGTTTAAATAGGGCGAATTGACCAAAAGCAGCGGCAGCTCCTTCTTTTGGCACAGCTCTATAAGCCTGCGCAGATACGTTTCCGCGCGTGCGGCCAGCGGCTCTGCAAGGCCTGGATTCGTCCTGTCCGCATCCTTCCACTGTGACAGCTCGCTTTCGGATATCCGTTCGAAGCTTGGAAAATATCCGTTGTAGCGGACCCGTTTTGTATTTTCATAATCCTGCCGGTTCAATTCATCATAGCGCGTATGGTAATACGGAAACGAAAAAAATGCCGCAATGCTGTCTAACTGTTTTCCTTCCTGATTGACCGCGCGGATGGCCTTCCATTTGCGGACCGAAGGCTTCATGCTGATTAAGCTTGGCCAGGATGCAGAACCGGCGTCCGCTTCCCTGCGGTACAGCGTGCAGACATCAAATACGACCAGCCGCGGGGACTGCGTCTTTAACGCTTCTTCCAGAAAATAATAGCTCATCCATACTGGCTGGCCGGGCGACGCCAAAAGATATGCCGCCATGCCGTACCGGTCATAAAGCCTTGGCGCATGAATGCTGTAATATACATGGCTGCTGCCAATGCACAGCACATCCACAGTCTGCTCCGGCAGACGATAAAAATCTGTCAGCTGGATGCAGCCCTGGCTCGTGCGGTTTTTGGTAACACTGTTCAGTGTGAATCCTACAGCCGTAATCATGCAGATAATAAACAGCGTGCTGAATAACCGTTTCATGATACACCTCCGCTGATAGGATTCCCCTGTATAGAATTTTTATGCTTCCTGAGTTTCCTGCTTTTGAATATTCTTCCCCTGCTACAGTTTCGCCAGGTATTTTGCATATTTGATATCCCCTGCCGGGAAATCCAGTGCGTTCCAGACATGCGCCTGGCGCATTTTCTGTTCATCCACATAGAAATATTCATAGCTCGGTTTTTTGCCGGCATCGTCCCAGGTACAGTCCAGATAGCGGTATTTATCCCCGCTTTTGATATACGTCCACGCATGCGCCACGCCCCTGGACGTTCCGCATACGGTCATGGACTGCAGGCCGCATTTGGAAGCCATCAGGTTAAAGGCTGCTGCATAACCCTGGCAGACTGCCGAGCCATTGACCAGTGCACCGTATGCCGTAAACGCATCGTTGTATTTCTTATCCGCCAGCGATATGGAATCATCATAGGCGCAGTTTTTTATCAGATAGTCATGAATCGCCTTTGCCTTCTCTTTGGCAGACATTCCGGAGCGGACGCAGGCGCTGGCAGCAGCCGCAGCTGCTTTATCCGCAGCTTTCTGTTTTTCCTCCTGCTGCTTTTTGCTCAGTCCGTCTCCCCGGTGATAGCCATATGCCCCGTTCGAATTTTTCCAGATAACCGTATTATAATTATACTCCGGATGCTGTTTCAGCATGCGGACAAAGATATTATAATAGGAAGTATCACTGTAATAATTTGTCGAATATTTCCTGTTTTTGAGTGCTTTGGCTGCGGCTTTTTTGGCTGCGGCTTCGGATTTGAGCCGCGTAATTTTCATAAATGCATCATCGGACAGCTCAATGGTGTATTTCGCATCCGCACTCGCGCTGTTTGTCTGCTTGCGGAACTGGACGCTGCCCGCTAACAGGCGGTTCTGGCTTTTGGCCCCCTGTTCCAGTGCATACCGGATTTGTGCCGTTGTCAGGTTTGCCGGAGCCGTAAAGGACACCGAATGCTTCCCGTTTTTGACTGCACTTGCAAACTTCTGCTGAATCTGCTCCAGATTTAACGATTGTGACGCTGCATCCGCCTGCACAGGCGGATAACAGGCACTTCCTGCAAAAAACAGCAGAAAACAGGCAAGCACAATGAAAAGCCTGTTTTTTACTTTCATGCTGTAAATTTCCTTTCCATCCGTTGCTTTTTCCGTTTCCCTGCTCCTAAAACCTGCGCAGGCGGTCGGTACCGTCATCTACGGTATTTTCGATATTTTGGATAATAACGTCATAGCTGTAATTGTCATTTACCCGGACCGATACGCGCTCTCCTGCCTTGTGTCCCAGAATTGCTTTTCCTATCGGGGAATCAATGCTTATCATGCCTTTCAGCGAATTTCCGCGTACCGTTGTGACAAGCTTAAACGTCTCTGTCTCGTCATCTTCTTCAAAATACACCGTTACCGTATTGTCCAGCCCGACCTCGTCCGCCCTGGATTCTGTCTCAATAATCTGCGCGGTCTTTATCATCCGTTCCAGATACCGGATTCTGCTCTCGTTTTGGTTTTTATCTTTTTTTGCCGCATGGTATTCAAAATTTTCGCTTAAATCCCCCTGTGCACGGGCTTCCTTGACTGCTTCGAGCGCTTCCCTGCGCACGACCAGCTTGCGGTATTCAATTTCTTCTTCCATGCGTGCAATATCTTTTCGTGTCATTTTATCGTGCATTTCCATCCCCTCCCGGCGGCTGTCTACTGGATGGCTGTCACCTGATAGTCCTGGTCTTCGACTGCTTTTTTCAGCTCCTCATCGGAAATGGCTGCGTTCAGCTTTACGACTGCGGTTCCGGCTTCGTGGCTTACGGCTGCCTCATCCACCTGCGCCAGCGCTTCCAGGCATTTTTTCACCCTGGCCTCACAGTGTGCGCACATCATTCCTTCAATCTGCATTGTCTTTTCCATTGTTTTTTCCTCCATACTCTGATTCTGATTTTTATTTCCTGAATTTGTTCCTGTTCTTTTTTTATCCCTTCTTTTTTTGTCCCTGCTGGAATCATGAATCGATACCAGATTCAGGCGCAGCGCATTGGTTACGACGCAAAAGCTGGACAGGCTCATGGCTGCCGCCCCGAACATCGGGTTCAGCTGCCAGTGAAACAGCGGAATCCACACGCCGGCCGCCAGCGGAATGCCGATAACATTGTAAAAAAATGCCCAGAACAGGTTTTCGTGGATATTGCGCAGCGTAGCCCGGCTTAACCGGATTGCCGCCGGAACATCACTGAGCCTGCTTTTCATCAGGACCACATCCGCCGCGTCAATGGCAATATCGGTTCCCGCACCAATCGCAATGCCGATATCGGCCCTGGTAAGCGCCGGGGCATCGTTCATGCCGTCACCGACCATGGCTGTTTTCCCCTGTTCCTTTAACGAACGGATAACGCTTTCTTTTCCGTCCGGCAGCACGCCTGCAATAACCTCATCCACACCGGCCTGTGCACCGATTGCTTTTGCAGTACGCGCATTGTCCCCGGTCAGCATGACAACACGGATGCCCATATTCTGCAATTCACGCACGGCTTGCGGGCTGTCTTCCTTGATAACATCTGCCACTGCGATAATGCCGGCAGCCTGAGCGTCCTTTGCAAAAAACAGCGGGGTTTTGCCCTCTGTGGCCAGCTGTTCGGATTTTTCCAGCAGATGCGGCGGTACCTGCACCCGCGAGCTGATAAACCGGTAATTGCCCCCGGCAAGTGCTGCACCCTCATACACTGCCGTCAGCCCGTTGCCCGGCAGTGCCCGAAACTGCTGTACATCGGCAGCCTGGATGCCCTGCTGCGCCGCATATTCGGTGACGGCCCCCGCCAGCGGATGCTCGCTCTTTTGTTCCAGTGCATTTGCCAGAAACAAAAGCTGCTGCTGTGATATGCCCTCTGCCGGTATCACGTCCGTAACCTTCGGCGTGCCGTTTGTAATCGTGCCTGTCTTATCCAGCGCCACAATTTCCATTTTTCCCGTTTCTTCCAGCGAGACAGCTGTCTTAAACATAATGCCGCTTTTTGCCCCGACGCCATTGCCGACCATAATCGCCACCGGAGTCGCCAGGCCAAGCGCGCACGGACAGCTGATGACAAGCACGGAAATACCCCTTGCCAGCGCAAATCCAAGCGATTCCCCGGCAAGCAGCCAGATGAAAACCGTAACTGCGGCTATCGCAATGACCGCAGGCACAAATACACCGGAAACACGGTCTGCAATTTTGGCAATCGGCGCTTTGGTCGCTGCCGCGTCACTGACCATGCGGATAATCTGGGACAGCGTGGTATCTTCCCCGACCCGCGTCGCTTCGCATTTTAAAAATCCAGACTGGTTGACGGTTGCTGCCGATACAGATGCCCCGGGCTCTTTGTCAACCGGAATGCTCTCTCCGGTCAGCGCTGCTTCGTTTACCGCGCTGTTTCCTTCCAGCACAATACCGTCTACGGGTATGTTTTCCCCCGGACGCACCGTAAAAATATCTCCCTTGTGCACCTGTTCAATCGACACCTGTACTTCTGCGCCGTCCCGGATGACTGACGCCGTTTTGGGCGCCAGCTTCATCAGCCCTTTTAACGCATCCGTCGTTTTGCCCTTCGAGCGCGCTTCCAGCATTTTACCTACGGTAATCAGCGATAAAATCATCGCTGCCGATTCAAAGTAAAATTCATGCATATACGCCATGACGCCGTCCATATCCTGGCGCAGCTGGGCATCTGTCATAGCAAACAGCGCATAGGTGCTGTATACAAACGCCGCAGAGGAACCCAGCGCAACGAGCGTATCCATATTCGGTGCCCGGTGCCACAGGCTTTTAAAGCCGCTGATAAAAAATTTCTGGTTGACCACCATTATTATAACGGTTAAAAGCAGCTGTATCAACCCCATAGCCACATGATTTTTGCCAAGAATCTCCGGCACGGGCCATCCCCACATCATATGTCCCATCGAAAGGTACATTAAGGCTGCCAGAAATCCAAGCGATGCAAGCAGCCGCTGCCTTAACACCGGTGTTTCATGGTCAGCCAGGGCATCTTCCGGTACGGCTGCCTGGCCTGGCCCTGCTGCATCCGGTGCCGCTTCCCCTTTTCTGGATGCCCCGTACCCTGCATCCTGCACTGCTTTCATAACTGCTTCTGCGTCAGCCGCTCCTTCCACTCCCATGGAGTTTGTCAGCAGGCTGACCGAGCAGGACGTTACACCCGGCACCTTTGAAACTGCCTTTTCTACCCGCGCGCTGCAGGCCGCACAGCTCATACCGGTTACCGTATACTGTTCCATTGCTCCTGTCTCCTTCCTGTTATTTCATCAGTTTTTGCAGCACCGCAATCAGCTCATCCATCGTTTCCTCTCTGCCTTCGCGGATATCCCCCGCTACACAGGTTTTGATATGGTTCGCAAGCAGTGCCTTGTTAAAGCTGTTCATGGCGGCATTGACCGCAGCTGCCTGCACTAAAATGTCAATGCAGTAGGCATCCCGCTCCACCATTCCTTTGATGCCGCGCACCTGGCCCTCAATCCTGCTCAGGCGGTTCATCAGGTCTTTGTATTCCTGTCCGGTACGCTCTTTTGTCTTCTGCGTGCAGCACGATGCATGTATTTTCGTATCAGATGTCTGTTCCTGTTCCGGCATTTGCTTTTCCTCTCTTTCGTTCGCTTCATCTTATTTCTTTGTATTTTTCATAATTCAGATTATATACCCTATAGGGGTATATTGCAAGCTTTTTTTCATAAAAAAACACAGGCCGCGCACAAGATTCCTCTTATGCCGCAGCCCGTGTTTCATTCTGCATCCTTTTCTTTATTTTCGTATTCCAGCGCCTGATTGACGCAGTCAAGCAGCGCCGCATTCTCCTTTCGCACAGCGGCTCCATACCGCTGTCCCCCAAAACGGTCGCTCAGTATTTTGGTGGAGCTGTCCGCATATCCGTTCAGAATGCTGACATCCGCCGCCATCACATCCACTTCGCCTTTTTTCAGCGCCTGAAAAACCGTCTTATAATCCTTATATTCAAAAAATACGGGTGCTATCGTTACCGAATGCATCGTCTGGATATAATTTAAAAAAGCCTTTCTTGTCGTCGCATTTCTTGCCACTCCGATTTTTTTGCCGTCCAGGTCTGCAATCGAGCGGATATCGCTGCTTCCAAGGGAATTCGGGTCGTCGCCGGATGTCTTTACCATCAGCCCGATATAATCGGTATAATAGCTTTCCGAGAATGCAAACCTCTTTTTCCGCTCCTTTGTAATCGTATAGGTGGCAAACAGGCAGTCCACATCCTGGCTTTTCAGCATTTCTTCCCGGTCATCCACCGTTACGGCCGCAAACTGTACAAGCCCGCGGTCTTTTGCTTCCCAGGCTGTGACGCCAAACAGGTTTGCCGCGGTCTGGTAAGCCAGCTCTATTTCCAGGCCGTCCCATGTGCCTGTTTCCTTATTGTAAAAGCCAAGTCCCGGAACATCCTTTTTACAGCCGGCAATCAGATAACCGCGTTCCCTGACCGCATCCAAAAACCTGGGATTGCGTTCTTCGGTTTTTTCCGGCACTGTTCCGGATTCATTTTCCGTCATGCCGCAGCTACAGAAAAGAAGCAGCAGGCAGCATATTACCGCGCACAGCGCTTTTTTCATATCCCTCACTTCCTTTCCATATTTGTTTCACCTGCCATGCATTTTTTTATTCACGGCCACCATAAAATACATCCCGGTTTAAATCCCCGTTCTGATGCGCTACAATCGTGGTACAGACCGCATCGCCTGTAATATTGACCGCGGTGCGTACCATATCCAGAATCCGGTCCACGCCCATAATCAGCATAATCGCTTCGACCGGAATGCCGACTGCGGTAAACACCATAGAAAGCGTCACCAGCCCGACCGACGGAATTCCGGCCGTGCCAATGGACGCAAGCGTTGCCGTCGCAATTACGGTCAGATAACCGGCCGGCCCTAACTGCATGCCGTAAGCCTGTGCCGCAAACACCACCGCCACGCCCTGCATAATGGACGTGCCATCCATGTTTATCGTTGCACCCAGCGGAATGGTAAAAGAAGAAATCTTTCTCGATACGCCGATTCGTTCTTCCAGCGTATCGATATTCATCGGAATCGTTGCATTGGATGTCGAGGTAGAAAACGCAAACGCCATAACCGGGAAAAACTTTTTGATAAAGCGCACCGGATTGAGCCTGGTAAAAATCACAAGCAGAATCATGTAAACGCCCAGACACTGGATGACAAGGCCCAGCAGGACGCTTCCCATATATTTCAAAAGCGGAAGGAACGCATCGAATCCCAGATTGGCAAAGGTCTTTGCAATCATGCAGAATACGCCGGCCGGAGCCAGGCTCATAATCATATTTGTCATTTCCATCATCAGCTCGTTGCCCTGGTTAAAAATGCCCGACAGCAGCTCTGCGCGGTCACCCATTTTTGCCAGCAGCACGCCGACAAGCAGTGCAAACAGGATAATCTGGAGCATCGTGCCGTCTGCCAGCGCTCCAATCGGATTTTCCGGTATAATATTCAGTATCGTGTCCGCAACCGATACATTCTCAGCCACAGCCGTTTCGCCCGTTTCAATCGAAGACATGTCCAGTCCCACGCCCGGACGGACAATTGTGGCAACCAAAATCGCAACGGTTACCGCCAGCGCGGTCGTCACCAGGTAAAATCCAATCGTCCTGCCGCCGACCCTGCCAAGCGATTTCGTATCGCCAATCGCAGAGCTGCCGCAGACAAGCGAGCAGAATACAAGCGGCACGACAAGCATTTTCATCAGGCGGATAAAGCCGTTGCCTGCTACATAGAAAATGCCGTCCACAAGAATTTCATCCCGGAAATAAGAATGCGGAACCCATAAATTCAGCACGACCCCCAGCAGCAGCCCGCCCAGCAGGCCGATGAAAATCTTTGTCGTAAGCCCCATCCTGCTTTTTTCTTTTTTGCTTTCTTCCTGCATAACTATTCTCCAATCACTTTATTTCTGCATGCCTTTCCACATATGCTTTCAGCTCGTCAAACCACTGGGGCATCGTATAGATTTCCGTCATTTTCATCATCAGGTTTTCCAGGAGTATCGATATCCTTCCCCTGTTTTCAACCAGGAAAAATCCTTTGGCCAGCGACGTATCATATCCGGCCAGTGCAAGAACCGCGGTAGCAAATTCATGCCGGGAACACATTCCTTCACAGGATGCATGGTAAATCCCATACTCTGTCTTATCCAAAAGGCAGCACAGAAAACCGGCCAGCACATCCGCACTGGTAGGGCTGCCTATCCGGTCAAGCGGTGCATCAAAGGCCGTGCCGCTCTTTCCGTGGTTTACGACATAGGAAAAATAATCTTCCTTTGCGCTTTCATTTGCTGCGCCATAAACCCAGGAGCTTCGGATAATCAGGTGCTTGGGATTCAGCTCCCTGACATAATTTTCTCCTGCGAGCTTGGATTTGCCATAAACCGACTGCGGGTCAGGCGTATCGAACTCTGTCAGGTGGCCGGACAGCCTTCCGCTGAATACATCATCCGTAGAAAGCTGGATGATTTTGGCATTCAGTCCCCTGGACGCTGCCGCCAGGTTTCTTGCGCCAAGGGCATTTACCTTAAACGCCCCGACCATATTCTGCTCACAGTAATCCGCATCCGACATGCTTGCACAGTTGATGACAATATTCGGGCGGTATACCTTCATGGCCTGCTCTACCGCTTCCATGTCTGTAATGTCCACATCCATGTCCGTGCCGACTACTTTATTATCTGTATCTTTCCGTAAAAGCTTCACCAGCGCAGAGCCAAGCCTTCCCTCCGCCCCGGTAATCCATATTGCATTTTTTGCCATCTGCCTGCCTCCTTGTTTTATCTGATGTTTTACCTGTTGTTTTTTCACGATGCTGCCCCATGCTGCGCCGTTCATAAGCACGTTTTACAGTTTTTTATCTCAAAGCACATCCTTTTTGTATGAAATGCACAAAACATAAAAATATTGTACCATGAACAGCGGCGGATTGCAAGAATTTCTAGTTCACTAGTGCTCCATCCGGGCAGAAATCAGAGTTTAGTGCTGACTGATTCGCGTCAGTGCAAGGCAAAATTTCAACGGCGATGTGGTCATCGACTAGAAATTTTAACGAAGCAATGGCGTGAATCAGGCTGTAATAAACTCTGATTTCTGCCCGGATGGAGCATTAGCAGTTTCCCGTAAATACATGCTCCACATATTCCCTGGCGGTATCTGCCAGCCGGTAAACAGCCTGTACATCCGTGGCATCGCAGCCTGCCATCTGATACCGCGGGAAAAACCGGGTTACATGCAGCACAATGTTTTGGTTTACCGATGCAATCCACTGTGCTTCTTCCCGCATCTGCGCTTCGCTGTCATTCTCACCCGGCACAATCAGCGTCGACAGCTCCACATGGCATTCCTGTGCCGCCCGCCTGATAAATGCCTTTACCGTTTCCAGGCTGCCGCCCAGCTTCCGGTAATAATCTTCCCGGAAGCCCTTTAAGTCAATATTCATCGCATCGATATAAGGAATCAGTTCTTCCAGCACAGGCAGCGATGCGCAGCCGTTTGTCACAAGCACATTTTTCATGCCCCTGTGCCGGATAAGCTTTGCCGCATCCCGCACATATTCCCATCCTGTCAGCGGCTCGTTATAAGTAAACGCTGCCCCGATATTGCCTTTTCTCCTGCAGGCAGATGCCCTGTCTGCCAGCTCCCCGGGAGAAAGATACACCGTCCTGGCATCCGCAGCTTTGCACATGGAAATTTCATGGTTCTGGCAGAACGGGCATTTCAAATTGCACCCGAAGCTGCCTGCGGACAATATCAGGCTGCCGGGATAAAACATCCGCAGCGGCTTTTTTTCAATGGGGTCTAAGGCAAGCGCCGTTATCCTGCCATAATTTTTGCAGGCTATCTGCCCGCCTTCATTTTTCCGCGCCCCGCACAGGCCATACTGCCCTTCTTCAAGGACGCAGCGGTGCATGCAGGTATCACAGACTGCTTTCATGGAAACCACCTTTCGCTCTATCACATTCCAGGCTGTTTTCAGGCTCTAATAATGCCTGACCACTTCAAACCGTTCCAGCTGCACCTGCTGCCCATAGCCAATCCCGGCCTTTTGCATTGCAATCGCAATCTGGTCTTCCACGGTGTCAACGCCTTCCAGGTTCGGAAGCAGCAGCCCCCTTTGATATCCCCGGGTCACGACTACGCCATACCGCTTCACATCCAGCTCCTGCGGCGAATTTACCGGTTCCATGCGGCCGAGCACATCCACGCTGATGGACAGCCTGCCAAGCTCTCCGGGTGCAACCGGTGCAAACCTCGGGTCTTTGGCGGAGGCACTGATGGCATTGTGGATAATTTCTTCTGCAATGGACGCCTGCACAGCCTGAATTGTGCCAATGCACCCGCGCAGGCTTCCCTCTTTTTTAATCGAAACAAAGACCCCGGCACGTTCCCGGTACATTTCTTCCGGCAGTCCCTCTGGCACTTCGGGCTGTTCCCCCGTGCGGACATACTGTTCAATTGTCCTGCGCGCAAGCTGCACATATGCATCGGATTCTGTATTCTGTCCATTTTTCTGTTCCATTTTCATTCTGCCCCTTTCTGCAATATATTATCAGTCATCTGCCCGTACTTCATAGGTACAGATGCCATAGCCTACCCCGAACGGCCCTTCATAAGAAAGCTTCTGCGCAAGGACTTCCTGCCCGTCCAGCGCCCCTGCCAAAATCGTAAACGAACGGTGCCCGCACTCAGCTGCTTTTTCGCAGAAATCTTCCGGAAATGCCAGAAGCTCCCCAAAAGCTGCCCGTTTCATAACGTCCATAACCCGCCTGTCATACTCCGGCCCTTCTTTCGAAAATCCGTAAGGCCCGTCCGCTTTGAGCCGGTGGGATAAATCCCCGCTAGCAATCAGCACCGTCCTTCTTCCAAGAGCCGCCACTGCTTCGCGGATGCACTGGCCAAGCTCATAATGCTTTTTCAAAGACAGTCCCGAGAGCCCGATTCTGACCAGCCGGTAATGCTTCCAGTACTGGCCGGCAAAATACAGCGGCACCATCGTGCCATGGTCCAGCTTCCTGTCCCGTTCCCCGTCCGTCCCGGCTGGCAGGCCGCGCAGCCCGGCCTGGCGGCACAGCAGCTGTACAAGCTGCGTATCATAGCCTGCCTGTATCGTTACATGCGGTGCGCCAAACCGCCCAAAGTCCCCCTGTGCACAGCTTCCGGGTGAAATATGAAAATAATCCGCATATATCGTCTGATGCGGTGAAATCACAATTACGGTTTCCGGTTTGTGTGCTGCGATTTTCCTGGCTGCTTCGTGATAAGCATCCACGGTTTTCGAAACCTTTTGTTCTTCGCCCCTGCCAATTTCCGGCACAATTAATGGCGGATGCGGCAGCATAAACGCCGCTGAAATTCCCATTCCTGTCCCTCCTGTTCTCGTGTTTTGCCATCAGCCTGTCTGTCAAAAACTGGCATCCCGCAAAAACGGATGCGGGATGCCAGGATTTCGGTAATGGCTTCAATTTTTTTCTATATTGATATAATTCAGTTTTTATTCAATCCGTTTAAAATTCAAAACGGCTCATCAGCTGAACCATGGATTCTACCTGCGCTTTCTGCTCCTCGCTGACGGCTGCCGTTTCCTGTGACGTTGCAGAGTTGTTATCCACAACCGCAGATACCTGCTGCAGGTTTGCCCTTACCTGGCGCATGCGTTCTACATCAGACTGGAGTATCTGTGCAACCTCTCCCATCCGTTCCGTTGCAACACTGGCGCTGCTCATCACCTTGTCCATATCAGCCGCGGTTTCATCCGCTATCGCAATACCGCTGTTTACGGCTGAGATTGCGGTTTCAATCAGCTTGGTTGTCTTGCCGGCTGCCTTTGCCGATTCCTCTGCCAGATTCTTGACCTGTTCTGCCACGACTGCAAAGCCCTTCCCGGCTTCTCCGGCCCTTGCTGCTTCAATCGCTGCATTCAGCGACAGCAGGTTTGTCTGGGATGCGATATCTTCAATGGCGCCGATAATCGTGCCAATCTGTTCCGAACACCTGCTGATATCCCCTATCGCAGTTTTGAGCTCCTGCATCTTATCATTTCCCTGTGAAAGGGCTTCTGCTGCCTGCGATGCCAGCACTACGGATTCCCTGGTCTTTTCGACATTGGATTCCATGCTTTCTGTCATGCTCTCAAATGCACTCACCAGCTCTGTTACCTGTCCGGCCTGGTCTGTGCTTCCCTGCGCCAGGTCTTCTGCCGCGAAAGCCAGCTGTTCCGAGCCGCTGTCAATCTGTACCGATACTTCTTTCAGCGTCGTCAGTGTCTCACGCATCTTTTCCATGATTTTCGCAAAGGAATCCTTAATGCGGATAAACTCGCCGACATAATGCTGCTCTATCTTTACCTGATAATTTCCATTTCCCATTTCTTCCAGAACATCAGCAATTTCCTGAATAATGCTCAAAAGGTTTTGTTTCATAAAATCAATGGCTGCTACCATGCTGCCGACCTCGCTGTCGTCCTGTTCCATATCCAGCGGGACGCTGAAATCCCCGTCAGCCAGCGCCGCCATCTGGTCAGATACCTTCTTAATCGGCTCTAACAGCTGCGCAAAAGCAAACCGTATCATGCATGTAATTTCTATAACGATATAAACAAAAGACGCAAGCATAAGCAGTGTCAGCACGACCTGCAAAACCCGCAGTGTTTTCTGCTGGCTGTCCTTGCGGCCATTTATTTTTTCAATCGTGCTGTCTGTCAGCGCATTAATCTGTTCTACCGCATTCTCGTACTGTTCATTAAATACCTGGTCCTGAGCTTCCTTCAGGTTTCCGCTTTCTGCTGCTGCAATCGCGGCTTCTTCCGCCGGAACCAGATTTTCCGACAGGGACGCTATCTCATTCATGCTGGCCCATTCTGCATCCGTCAGCCCGCATTTTTCTAATATTTTACGCGCTTTTTCACGGTTCTGGTTCTCGTTCAGCTCTTTCCAGTAGGAATCCTGGTATTTGGCATCTCCCGTAACCGAATAGGACTGTACGTCAAACGTCAGCGTTTTCGAGCCGATACGGTACTGGTCAAGAGCCAGCGCCGCTTTCAGCTGAAGCGACTGCATATTTGACAGCATAAAATTAAATGCTCCAAATCCCAGCAAAAGGACAATGCCGACACCAACAGATATAAATGCGCGCCTGACCAATGCCCGGAGCTGGGCTTCCTGTCCCCCGTTTCCCAGCCTGTCCTGCTTTACCTTGTTCTTGTCTTTACCCATTTGTGTTCTCCTCACTCTGTAAGTTCCCGTTTGATAATGTTATTATAAACCTATCAGGCAGAATGGGTCAAGTCCTGTTTCAGCGCTTCCAGCTTTTGCGCCGCATCTTCGAGCGATTTGCCCTTTACCCCGAAATAATATTTGATTTTCGGTTCCGTGCCGGACGGGCGGATGCAGCACCATGCATTGTCTTCCAGCTCATAATAGAGCACATTGGAAGCCGGGAGCCCGGACGGCTCTGTCCTGCCAGAGCGAAGGTCCCTGCGGATTCCTTCTTTATAGTCACGCACCGCCAGCACCTGCAGGCCGCCAAGCGCCTGCGGCGGACAGCTTCTTGCCCGGCTCATCCTATCCTGAATCTGCTTTGCCCCGTCAATGCCTTTTAAAGTCAGTGTCGCCAGCCCTTCTTTGTAATAGCCGTATTTTTCATACATTTCCAGCATCGCATCCCACAGCGTTTTGTGCTGCAGCTTGTAATAAGCCGCTGCTTCACACAGCATCATGACAGCCACGCAGGCGTCCTTATCCCTCGCATAGGTTCCGGCCAGACAGCCGTAGCTTTCTTCCAGTCCGAAAACATACTGATAGGAATTGTGCTGTTCAAACAGCTTTATCTGTTCCCCGATATATTTAAACCCGGTCAGCACCTCGATAAGCGCCACGCCGTAGTCTGCGGCAATGGCCTTTGCCATATCTGTCGTCACAATGGTTTCGATAAGAGCCGGACGCTCCGGCAGCGTGCCAGCCGCTGCGCGCTCCCGCAGGATATATTCCGCAATCAGCATCCCGGACATATTTCCGGTAAAGCTGACATATTCCCCGGTTTTTGTGTCTTTCGCATATACGCCAAGGCGGTCTGCATCCGGGTCGGTCGCTAAAACGATATCCGCACCCACTTCTTCCGCCAGCTTCAGCGCCAGCGTCCATGCCTTTTCATCTTCCGGGTTCGGATATGCCACAGTCGGGAATGCGCCGTCCGGCAGCTCCTGCTCTTTTACGACATATACCTGCGCAAAGCCAAGCTCCTTTAACACGCGCCGCACCGGCAGGTTTCCGGTTCCATGCAGCGGCGTATACACGATTTTGATATCTCCTGCAGCCTTCTGTATCAGCTCCGGGTGGATGCTCTGCTTTTTTAACTGTTCCATATACCGGTCATCGATGCTGCTGCCTATCGTTTCATACAGGCCCTGTGTCCTGGCTTCTTCCTTATCCATTGTGCGTACCTGTGAAAATTCCGTCACGCCTGCCACTTCTGCCAGTATATTTTTATCATGCGGCGGCGTAATCTGTGCACCGTCTTCCCAGTATACCTTGTAGCCGTTATATTCCCGCGGGTTATGGCTTGCCGTAATGACAATCCCGGCTATGCACCCAAGCTCACGCACGGCAAACGATAATTCCGGCGTCGGCCGCAGGCTTTCAAAACGGTACGTCTTAATCCCGTTTGCATTCAGGCAGAGCGCTGCTTCCTCCGCAAATTCCGGTGACATGCGTCTGGAATCATAGGCGATTGCAACGCCCCTGTCCTGCCCGTGCTGTGACACAATATAATTTGCCAGTCCCTGGGTCGCCTGGCGCACCGTATAAATATTCATGCGGTTCGTCCCCGCCCCGATTACGCCGCGCAGGCCGCCCGTGCCAAACTCCAGCTGGCGGTAAAAGCGGTCTTCGATTTCGGCTTCATCCGATGCAATTGCTTTTAATTCCGCCCTTGTTTCTTCATGAAAGTATGGGTCTGTACACCACTGTGTATATGTTTTTTTGTAATCCATTGCTGAATACCTCCCTGTGTCATGTTGCAGGTTCCGGGAACCGGAGCTGTCCTGCTGCTTTTCGCTGTGTGTAAAATTTACTCAATTATATAGTTTCGCTTCCGGTTCGTCAATTCTAATCCATCACAATCTTATCCACGGTGACAAATTCATATCCTTCTTTCTGCAGTTTATCAATGACACGCAGGGCAGCGCGCACGGTTGTCGGGTATTCATCGTGCATTAATATAATGCTGTTTTCCTTTACTTCGCGGTAAACCGTGCTGCATATCTGGGCTTCATTTTTGCACGCCCAGTCCATAGTATCAATGGTCCAGAGTACCTGTATCATTTCCACGTCTTTTTCCAGCCTGCTCGTTCCGTTTCCAAACGGCGGACGCAAAAAACACGGTTCCTCGCCCGTGTATTTTATAATCACCTCATTCGCTTTTAAAATTTCCTCTTTTGCTGCTGTCTGCGTCATATGGCGGATATCCACATGATTATATGTATGGTTTCCGATTAAGTGGCCTTCGTCCACAATACGTTTCATTACCTCGGGCTGCTCCTCGGCCTGCTTTCCAATTACAAAAAACGTTGCCTTGACGCCGCGCTCGGCCAGGCCGTCTAAAAGCATCGGCGTGTACTCCGAGTCCGGACCGTCGTCAAACGTCAGCGCAATCTTTTTCTTTTCCCTGGTTTCTTCCCCGCTGCCCGCCTCCGCTCCCTTCTGCCCGCCGCTGTCCGCATGCGTTCCTTTTTGTTCCCCGCTGCCGTCACTGTCTGCCTGCATTTCTTTCTGCTCCTCGCTGTCGTCAGGAAGCATCCTGCCATGCTCCTGTTCCGTACCGGCACCATTTCCCTGTCCGGCACTGTTTGCAGACGAAACAGCCTGTTTTTCTGTTTCCGTAATCACTTTTCCGGTTCCTGTCAGAAACAGAAGCAGTACAGCTGAAATCACAGTCCTGTAAACATATTTTTTTGTATTCATTCCAAAGCTCCCGTTCGAGGCTTCCTTATTCCTATTGTATTCCGGTTGTGCTTATTTATTTCTCCCTATTTTTTGTTTCCGGCTGTCCCGTGTTCCGGCTATGCCCTCTGCGGGGCTGTCGCATTAAGAAAATTGATACAAGATATAGTTGGTTTGAATCATTCTTTTGCACTATATCTTGTATATGTTTTGCTTAGTGTGACAGCTCCCGCCATCTGCAATTACAAATTCTCTTTAAAAAAGGCAGCCATCCCATCATAAGCCGCTTCTTCATCTGTCCCTGTAATTTCAATATTCACAGTCTGTCCGCATTTCACGCCTAACCCCATGATTGCCATCAGTTTTGTCGCTTCCGCTTTCTTCCCATCCCTGGAAATCACAACCTTGCTTTCATACTTCTTTGCCTCTTTCACCAGCATACCCGCCGGTCTTGCATGGATACCCACCTTATCTGTAATTACATAATTAAATTCTTTCATCGCTGCTTTCTCCTTTCACCCTTTACGGGATTTTGTAATATTTTTTATTCTATGATCCCATTTTGCCGGATTACATTCTGATACCAGCACCACTTTACAACTTTTTAAAAAATAAAATAACGCACGTTTAGTGAAATACAGAAATGGAAAAAGCTGAAAAGCATTGGGATGGTGCATAAGGTCCTGAAAAAAACGGACGGGGAACAGACAGAAGAATACAGGTATTATATCTGCAGCATAGGTGCTGACGCGGAGGAATTTGAACGTGCAGCACGCGGCCATTGGGGAGTGGAAAACATCCTGCACTGGCAGCTTGACTTCACCTTTGGAGATGATAAAAACACGAGCATGGCAAAAACATGTACAAAGAACCTGCCGGTCATGAAAAAAGTGGCGCTGTCTATCCTTCGCCTGGTCAGGGACAGCTACAAGATCAGCATGAAGCGGATACGGTATGACCTGTCTCTGGATTTTGAAAACGGGATAGAAAAAATGCTGTCCCTGTTAGACATAGATAGTATAAAAAAGCTAATAGAATCAAACGGAAAATCTGCCCAAAAATAAATCACGTCTTCATAGTTTTATTTTTTGATCAGCAATAGCTGATTCCTTATGCAACAGCCTTTTATAAGTTTAACCTGCCAGGCCAGTTTAGATTCTTGCGTAATTCACAGTATTGTGATATTATTTAGAGAATATAGGAAGGATCGGACTGTCAGGTGATGGAATGATTATACATGGTAAAAAAGGAAGATATAAATACTGTTATGATGAGGAAAAGCAAACTGTAACAGATAAAGAAGGAAACTGTATTAAATTGTACGGAAGTTTTGAAGTATTGATATGAGCATAGTGTCGGATTTTATAGATGGGATGTTTAAAAAGCTGTATATTGAGCAGAATGAGATTAAATATCTGACTACAGATATCAAGAGGTGGCAGGAAGGATGCAATATCTGGAAAAGCTGAAATCAAAGCGTGCATTGCACCTGTATGCTTTTGGGTATTAGGAAGGTGATTGTATATGGTCTCGCTACATAAAAACATCCATAGTGCTGTAGAAAGGAAAAAATAATGGGTGAAACACTATTGGACAGGGCAAAATTTAACTTAGAAATGGCCTTGTTTACATTGAAAAAACTTGATGACGGTGATGAAAGGGTTCTGAATGTTGTAGGATATCAGCTGCAGCAAGCGGTAGAGCTGTTTTTAAAGCATTTTTTGGAAACGGAGAGCACAGGATTCCCTTTTTCACATGACATAGACTTGCTTTTAGATTTAGTTGAAAGTGCAAATACTTCAGCAGTACTGACAGCTGATATAAAGAAAATGGCAGGAACTCTGACTTTGTGGGAAGCAAAAACACGTTATGTCAAAAATTACACTGCATCTAGGAGGTCTATTTTTATGGCTGTAAAGGCGGCAGAAGAGTTATTTAAAGCAAATGGCTGTCTTGGAAATTCTGAACATTTAGCAGCAGGGGCATTAAAGAAACTAGACAATTTTTGAGGAGAATAGCATGTGGAAAATTGTTACCCACGACCATTTCATGAATCAGAATCTGATTTTTCCAGCAGCACAGCCATCTGTCGCATGCATTGTAAAGAATGCCGAAAAATATCCGTCTGTGAAAAAAATTACTGTTTTTGGGAGCAGTGTTACATCAGCTTTTTCACCAGTCAGCGATATTGATATTCTGGCAGAACAGGATGATGGCATAAGATACCCGCTGGCAAAGGGGTGCATGCGGGGAGTTGATTACTGGAGAAAGGATGACTGTGACGAATCTCTGCTTGCTGAAGTATCAAAGAATGGGATTGTTGTATTCCAAAGGGATTAGCCTCTGGTAGTGCTATAAACCTAATTATTTAAGGGAGAGCATTTCATACCGAACCGTTCATTGGAAAGGAACACAAAAACAGATATTACGTCCTGTGCGAAAATTCAAAAATAAAGAACCTGTGCAAAGGATATCTGTGGAATCAGATTAGGGATGTATAAATGCATGTTGAAAATGCAGAGTTTGCTGTAAACTGCAGATTTAGCAGGCATAGGAGTGAGTATGTATAATAAAATTATTAACTGGTGGTGTTCGCAAAATATAAAGACTTCAAGGGATTTTGAGACCATTCTTGATAATTTCCGGATAGCCTTTGCATGTCACTCTTACAGAATAGAGGGCAGTACTGTTGATTATTACACAACAAGGGAAATTTTTGAAGGAAACTCTTTATTGAATTTTAATGGTACGGCAAG
>OFGR01000962.1_pt1 | contig 25613 bp, 24 predicted proteins | sample 1521811 | NCBI WGS metagenome assembly OFGR01 (sample SAMEA3504098, study PRJEB24116) | mouse gut metagenome | biome: mouse gut; feature: mouse-associated habitat; material: faeces | place: Denmark | collected 2011
TGTTTTTTGTGTTGAGGAGTTCTTGCCCGGCAATTTCAATGTGTCTGTTGTTGTCCGGACAGCAGACGCTCGTATTCTTCTTTGTTGTTTATAAGTTCGAATCCGCGGTTGAATATGTCACTGATCTGGTTTGCAACCCGGTAGTATGAACTGTCGTCGAATATATCGCGCATGATAAGTCCCTTGACCACGCATTTGATGGTAGGCAGGGATATGGCCAGTTGCTCGCGGTTGCAGACTATGGAGTCCTGTTCTCCCCGCGCTACAAGTTGCTCAATCATATCGTCTGTCACTTCAAATGATTTCAGGAATTTGTCTTCGTTTTTATATTTTTTCTTCAGTTCGGCACGGTTATTGTCCACGTACGACAGTGTGTATTGGTTGATTACACCTTTGGCCACAAGATCACGGTAGTAGTCGGTTCTGCTCACAGTATCGAGAGGAACAAACAGGTCGGGTTGTATTCCACCTCCGCCATATACTGCGCGTTTGTTGCGCAATGTGCTGAAACGCAATGAATCTGGCATCTCACGCAGACTGTCGGCATTTGTAAGCTCGCCGTTGTTGAAACGGTCGATTATGTCGTGGTCGTAATCGTCGCGGCGGCCTTTTGTGTACGGTTTCTGAATACAACGTCCGGAGGGCGTGTAGTAGCGGGCTGTGGTAAGCCTGATCATAGATCCGTCTGGCATTGGGAAGGGTCGCTGTACCAGACCTTTGCCGAAAGTGCGGCGACCTACTATCAGGCCTCTGTCGTTGTCCTGTATTGCTCCGGCAAGAATCTCGCTTGCTGAAGCAGAGAATTGATTGACGAGTATCACAAGCCTGCCTTCTGTCATAAGTCCGTCGCGCTGTGTGTCGTAATTCATAGGTTTCACACGACTACCTTTGGTCGATACCACAGGATCTCCTTTATGCAGGAATATTTCTGCAAGTTCGTAGGCAGAACCAAGGTATCCTCCGGTGTTGTCCTGAAGGTCGATGATAAGATTTTTCATACCTTTCTTGTCAAGCTTCACCAATGCTTCAAGCACTTCGTTGGCTGTATCTTCAGCGAAACGGCTTATACGTATATATCCGGTTGTAGGATCGGCCATGTAGGCGGCGTCGACACTGTGGATAGGTATATCGTCTCTGGTCACACGGAAGATGATATCTTCTTTGCCTCGTCGGATTTTCAGGTCTACTTTCGAGCCTTTGTCGCCACGGAGAAAGCCCATGACTGCTGTTCGGTCGCGGCCAACGAGCGAACTGTCGCCTGCCATGATTATACGGTCGCCCGCTTGTATGCCGACACGTTCGGATGGGCCTCCGGCTACGGTGCTTACCACATATACACTGTCGCTGATAAGGTTGAACGCCACGCCTATGCCGCTGAATTTTCCTTCGAGCGGTTTTGTAAGTTCTTCGGTTTCCTTTGGGTCGGTGTACGCCGAGTGTGGATCGAGTGTCGAGAGCATGGAGCGTATGGCTTCTGTGACCACTTCGTCGTTGTCTAATTCGTCCACGTAGTAGTTCAGGATAATTTGTTCGGCTAACCTGAGTTTTTTGTCAGCCTCGGCTATAGTAAGCGTTTTAGCCGCAGACCCTATGGTTGCGGCTAAAACAAAAAGGTAGATTAATATGCGTTTCATAAGTGGTTGGTTGGGTTCATAGAGGAGAGAGCATGCAGCAGTGATGCTATGGCATCACATCACGCCACGTTCGCGCAGACGGCACTGCCAGTTCCATGCCGAACGCATCGTGTCTTCGATCGGTGTTTCAGCTTTCCAGCCGAGGACTTCGTTGGCGTATCGCGGATCTGCCCAGACTTTCTCGATGTCGCCGGCGCGTCTGCCAACGATCTTGTGAGGTACTTTTACTCCTGTAGCGGTCTCGAATGCGTTGATCAGTTCAAGCACTGAAAGGCCATTGCCTGTGCCGAGGTTGAATATCTCGATTTTCTTATCGCTCTTATCCTGTAGCATGCGTTCTACAGCGATCACGTGAGCTTTGGCAAGATCCACGACATTGATGTAGTCGCGTATGCAAGAGCCGTCTGGGGTATTGTAGTCATCGCCAAACACACTGAGTTCCTTGCGTATGCCCATTGCTGTCTGGGTTACGTAGGGGATAAGGTTCTGGGGAACACCGTTGGGGAGTTCTCCGATCTCGGCCGACGGATGTGCGCCTACCGGGTTGAAGTAGCGTAGTATGACACTTTTGAAGTCAGCGCCTGCATTGATGGTGTCGGTGATGATTTCTTCTGAAATCTGTTTTGTGTTTCCGTAAGGCGATGTGGCTTTCTTGATCGGAGCTGCTTCGGTCACGGGATTTACATCAGGCTCTCCATAGACGGTGCATGATGATGAGAATACAATTCCCTTGACGTTGAATTCTGCCATCATGTCGAGCAGATTCAGCAAAGTGCCGAGGTTGTTGCGGTAATAGAGCACGGGTTTTTGCATAGATTCGCCCACCGCCTTGCTTGCAGCGAAGTTTATGATACCGGAGATGCCTGGATATTCCTCAAAGAGTTTTCTCAGCGAATTTATGTCGGTGCAGTCAGCTTCGACGAATGCAGGTCTGATACCGGTTATACGTTCTATGCCGTCGAGGACATCAATGTTGGAATTTGATAGATTGTCGATTATCACTACGTCATAGCCTGCATTCTGCAATTCTACTACGGTATGTGATCCGATGTAACCTGTTCCTCCTGTTACCAGAATACGCTCTTTTTTCATAATAAGCTCTATTTGTCGTGTTTTTTATATTAGTTGCAAAGATAATAAAAGACAAGCACTTTGATAGATGCTCATCTCTTAAAATTATAAAAAACGGTATGTATCTGTTGTAGAGCTATTACATTATATGTACCTGCGCAGGAAATATTGACATAGGTTGTGGCTCGGCTCTTATTTCACTCTGTCGGACAGGATTGGTGCAGGCTTGAATTTAATACTGCGGCGAGCATCTATCGTCATCGGCATAAGTGTGCGGGGATTGATGCCGCGTCGAGTTTCCTTATCTGTTGTTATGAATGTTCCGAACCCCGTGATGGCGACACGCTCGCCTTGTGCGAGTGTGTCGCTTATTGTTTCTACGATTGTGTCGAATGTCATTCTTGCCTGGGATCTGCTGATGCCGGCATGCTTCGCCACCACATCTATCAGTTGCGTCTTGTTCATTATTCGGGGAGTGTTGTTTTATAATCTCTAAATAATGTATTCTTGAAGAAGTGTTGTTCTATTTGTTGCGCAAAAATAGTATCATTTTTTGATCTTAACAATAGTTTAAGGCTAAAAAATCACCGGAGGTTAAAAACAATGGACCGCTAAAGATTGTTAATATATCATTAATTGAATGTTTAAGCTATGGATAGAATATTGAATAAGTTCTGGCTCGTGCTGGCGATTCTGGTATTGCCTATGGCAGCCTGTGAGGAGGATGGTTATCTTGATGAGTTGCCAAAGAAGATAGCAACTTTTGTCACACAATATTATCCGGGAGTGGAGGTCAAGGAGTATACAGTGACGGTGGATACATATCATGTGCGTCTTGCCGGAGGTCCCGGACTTACCTTTGATAAGGATTGCAACTGGCTTGCCGTGAATGGTTATGGTGAGGCGTTGCCTCAAGTGATGCTTTTCGATAATCTGCCACCTGCGTTGTATGAGTACCTGCAGACAGGCTCACTTACATCGGAGGTGCTGAGTATGGAGCGCACTTCACGGCTGTATACACTTGTACTTGTGGATACTACGATATATTATGATATAGATACGGGAAAAATCACTCAGGGTGAGCGTCCAGCAGTTGATTGACATTACGTCGGAATCTGATGGCGGATTCAAGCATTGGAAAGTTCATCATCAGTAGACTTCCGTCGTCAGAAACTGTTGCTGAGTTCTCGATGGCTACAGGTCGTCCCTCGGAGTCGAGCCATAGCAGATCGAATTCATTGAGGAGTCCTGTCCTGTGCAATTGGCCTTTTATTCTTCCCGGACACCATTCGTCTGAAGCGGTGGAAGCTCCTGATATATAGATTATGTCGAATGTGTCAGGAAGGCTGTCTGACCTTATGATGGCTAAGTTGTAGAATCCCCCGAGAGTCGCTTTCATCGGCACTATATTCCTGTCGTGGTAGTACCAGTATCCTTCCACGGGGTCGAGGTTGTTGTCTGATTTAAAATAACGGTCTATTTCGGTAATGTCGGCCGAAACGCTTTTGTGTATGGATTCTGAAGAAGCCGATACCCGTTCGCGCCGGATGTTTATTCCGGTATGGGCTACTACGCCACAGGCCGAAGCAGTGGTGGCCGGGGTATATGGCATGTCGCAAACGTCGGTGTAGCGATTGCCGTTTCCGATGCGCAGGTATAGCCGTCCGTTATGCAGATCCAGGTCTATGGAATTCGCGCCTTTGCCGGTGCTTATTCCCTTGGTATGTCTGGTTGTGGATATACCTGTCCGCTTACCATGATCCATGCGGTAGACTTCGATTGAGATATATTCTTCGTCGGCAGGAGATCCGTAGACGGTATTGCCGTGGGATACTTCCGCGCATGTATACGAATCAGAACCGGTATGATTCCAGAAGAATGTCCATAGCGGTATCGTCTCGCCATTTACACTACGGACACGAGGGCATGAGATCCTGAAATTTATTGTAAGTTGGTCAGGAGACGCGGGGAGTTGATAGCATAGCGAGTCACCGGCGTCAAGTGCGAGGGCAGGCGTGTGTACACGGTCGAATGCCGATGCCTGAATCGAAAGCAGGCAGCATAGCATTATGGTCAGAATCTTGCCTGAACCGTTCATATCGTATGGGCAATGAGAGGAGCGGCAAGGCTGGCGACCTTGGCTGTGAATTCATCCGAAGGCAGATCGTACGGTATCCAATTTATCTGGAAGCCCCTGCGTTCCATACCCCTGAACCACGTCATCTGGCGTTTGGCAAACTGATGTATGGCAGTGAGGAGTCCGGAGAACATTTCGTCGTAATGAAGTTTTCCGGTCAGGTATAATGTCACGTACTTGTATTCCAGTCCGTAGTATTCGAGATCATCGGGCGCAATGCCGGATGCAAGCAGTCCTTTCACTTCGTCGATCATACCTTCGTCAATTCTCAGTCGCAGACGTTGTTCTATGCGCTTGCGGCGATTCTCCCGGTCTATGTCGACGCCTATTATTACTGTGTTTGATAGAGGGTCCGGTTGTGTGAGCTTCGCTTCGTCGGGATGTTGATTATAATACGTCTGTATTTCAATGGCTCTGATTGCTCTCTTTGCAGTATCGAAATCAGTGTCGTTGTGGAGCGTTTTCATTGCCGAAAGTATTTGTTTGAGTTGATCAAGCGTATTTCCGGCTAATGAAGTCCGTAGTTCAGGATTCTCAGGAACTTCCGGCAGTTTAAGTCCTTTGAGCACTGCTTCGAGGTACATACCTGTGCCTCCGCATAATATGGGCAGACGTGAGCGTGATATTATGTCGTCAATGGCGTTATGGCAATCCCTTATGTACTCGAATAGATTGTATTTGTAGCCGGCAGGGCAAATATCTATCAGATGGTACGGTATATCTCCGTATTCATCAAGATCTTTGCCGGTTCCTATTGTCATGCCGGTGTATATCTGTCTGGAGTCGGCGCTGACAATTTCGCCGTTTAGAATGCGCGCGGCTTCGACAGCCCGGGCAGTCTTTCCGGAGGCTGTCGGACCAGTCACTACGAGCAGCGGGGTATCTCTCTCCATGAGATCAGCAGCCTATGCTACGTACATATTTGCGCCAGAAGTCGCGCAGGTGATACATTAAACTGTCCTGATTGTTGCAGGCCACGTTGATCCAGTGGGCATCATCGTAGTCTACCATCCATTCGTCGAAGTCTTTGAGCCTGAATGTAGGGCGGTAGTTCTTGATGGGATAGAGACGTCTGCCTTCGGCATCGTATGTCTTCCATGCCATTGTTATTATATAGATGCGGCGTATAGCTCCGGACAGCTGTAATGACGCTTTACCTGTGTGGATAAGATTTTCGATATGGAATGCGTTGTACCATTTTCCTGTGAGTGAGGAATGGTCAATATCGGATACATTATCTATTGTGACAACGTAGTGCAGTACCTTTGTTGGGGCGTTACATCCGGAACTCTGGTATATATAGCGCATTGAGAAGTTTTTCACGCCTGAAAGTTCCTCGAATCTTCTGCGTGCGTCTTCGTTGCTGACGTATGAGGTGTTGTTTAGTTTAATTATTGCGGGTGTGTCAACTTTAGCGTTATTCGATTGAGCTTCGTCGGAATCGGACAGCAGCATTTTTCCATCGGCGATGATCATGTAGCGTATCTCGGTGCTTTCCGTGCAGTTCTTGAGTTGGCGGCAAGTAGAGTTATAATGGGCCCATATGGCCATGTATCGTCCAATCATGTAGAATACAGACAACGCGAGAATGGCCAAAGGAAGAACCGTCAGCATGAATCGGTCCGGGGTGTTTATATTTACGTTGATGAAGAACACAGTATAATATATCCACTCTACGGTAGAAAGGAATAGCCCGATGTAGAAGATTGTACGTATCTGGTATGAAGACTCGCTACGCAGCAGTTGGCCTACGAAACCGTCGTCTGTGGCAAACGAGTAGCGCGAGCGGCATTCAAGGCAGAAGCTTGACTTGCGTCCTGAAATCATGCCCCACAGTCCGACTATAGCCATGACTGGACCTAATACGAGTATGTTGAGCGACGGAAGGAAGTTGAGAATGTCGTCGTGCAGTCGGGATGACGACACGCCGGATTCTGCCCCGAAAAGCCACTTTACATGCATTATATTGATGGTCAATGATATAATCGCAACCACAATCATTACGGAAATTATCACGTAGACCGGTCGCATGCAGATTGGCCTGCTGCGCATGGCGTTGGATCTTAGATAAGCCATCAAGAGCACGATTTCGGCCAGGCGGAACATCGGAGTGAACTGCCGGTTGAGCCAAGGTGCGAGCGCTATCGGCAAGGCTATCGCTATACATATTATTATCCAGTTGACAAGCAATCCGTTGATATAGGTACGGGTCGCTTTGGATATTTCTGAGGTTTTCATATTCAGTGCTTTATAGGTAAATTATTTTAGAGTCTTGTTGAAGTAGTCGAGCATTTTTGCGTATACCATAGTGCGTGCGTTGCAGCCCATGATCGAATGATTCATGTTTGGAAAAAGCCACATGTCGCACAGGCAACCGGCAGCCTGCAGGGCAGATACATATTGCATGGTGTTGAGCAGGTGTACATTGTCGTCGGCTGTGCCATGCATGATCAGCAGAGGACACTTTAGCGATCCGGCGCGGTTGATTGGAGCTGAAGTGCGGTATCCGTCCTCGTTCTGTTGAGGTGTGAGCATATAGCGTTCGGCATATACTGTGTCGTAGTATCTCCAGTCTGTAACAGGAGCAACTGCTACGGCTGCTGCGTATGGAGCATTTTCGGCAGATGCAGCCATCAGAGTCTCATATCCTCCGTAGCTCCATCCGAATATGCCTATCCGTGAGGCGTCCGCGTAGGGTAGACTCCCCACATATCTGGCGGCATTTATCTGGTCAATGGTCTCGTAGTGCCCGAGATCGCAGTATACAGCGTCGGAGAAAGCCCGTCCGCGTCCGCCTGTTCCGCGTCCGTCCACACATACGATGAGATAGCCTTGCTTGGCAAAATAGTAATACCAGTCCATGCGCCAGATGTTGAGCACTTCCTGGCTTCCGGGGCCGCTGTACTGGTACATGATCACAGGATATTTTTTTGAAGGGGAGAAACCTTCAGGTTTTATCATAAATCCGTTAAGGGTGTTGCCGTCGCTCTGGAATGTGAAGAACTCTTTCTTTGCAACGGAACTGTAGCGGGTCTTGTATTCTCCATTGTCTTCAAGCACACGCAACTGTTTTCCTTGTGAATTGCACAGCGAGAACACAGGAGGTGTGTCCACGTCGCTGAACGACTGGACAAAGTATTCGCAAGAGGGTGAGAATGTGGCGGAAGACGTACCGGCTGTTTTTGATACTGGCGAAATTGCACCTTTGGCATCTATCTTGTATATGGTACGGTCCATCGGGGTAGGGCTTGCGGCCTGATAGTAGTGGCAACCTTTGGCGTCAGACCCGTAATAGTCGGTTACATCGGTATTTCCGGATGTAAGCTGTTTCACCATAGCTCCTGCAAAGGAGTATTTGTATAGCTGATTATATCCTGATTTGGCGCTGATGACTGTGAATCCGTCTGTACCTATGTGGAAATTCTCGTATGTCAGCGGATCTATCCATGCTTTTGACTCCTCGTGGTAAATAGACTTTGCTATCGTGGACTTAGGATTAACCGCGTAGAAGTGCAGTTGGTTCTGGTTGCGGTTCAGGACTGCTACCATAAGCATGTCTTCCGATGGGGTATATGCTATTCTCGGTATATATTCAGCCTCGGCCCAGGGCAGGTCGATGTCTTTTGTCTTGCGCGTCTCGATATCGTAGCTGTGCAGGCTCACGGTTGAATTGCGTTCTCCAGCCACGGGATACTTGTAAGTAAAAGCACCGGGATATAGGGCATATTGTTTCTGCGGATTGCAACTGCCTTCGTATAGCGGGAATGAATACATCGGCACATGCGATTCGTTGTATTTTAGATAGCAGAATCCGAGATTGTCCGGAGCCCATGCCATAGAGCATGTTGTGGCGAATTCCTCCTCGTAAGTCCAGTCGGGTACGCCATTTATGACCTCATTTATCTTTCCGTCGGTAGTGACTGCTACTTCTGTCTTATAGTCCCATTTATATATGTATATATTGTTGTCCTCTGCAACAAATGCCACCATTCTGCCGTCAGGGGAGAATATAGGCGAGCGTTGGCGGCTATGATTGGCAGACAGTGGACGCAACAGACGGCTGCGGCATTCGTATACGTAATGTACTGCTGTCGAAGAACGTCTGTAGATCGGTTTGCTGTTGCACCATACAAGTATCTTGCTGGCATTGTCGCTGATTGTGAATCCGTCGATTGCATCAAGTTTTACCTCGCGGGCAGTGCTTACATCGAAAAGTGTCGATGTCTCCTTACCTGTCTTTATGTCGTATGCCACGATCCTGCGGCCGTCTTCACTAAGCATGGCGTATGATGTGCCGTCGGGAAGGTAGACAAGATTGTCGGGACGCGCGGTGACGTTTTCAGGATAAACATATTGTGCAAGAGCCTCTGTATGACGGCTTTTTTGAGCGAAAGCCGTAGTGAGCGTGAGGCATGCGATGGCTATGGTAGTTACTATTTTTTTCATATATAGAGAGTTCTTCTTTTTGACGCATTTATTAAAATAGCGACAGTTGACGGGTGGCGTCGTCGGCCGGTGGTGCAGGACGTTTTTTGGGCGGACGATAGCCGAATTCCTCCTGCACTTTGGAATGCTCCTGAACCGGTGTCGGTTCTGTGACCCAGGCCGTATCGTCAAGCACGTCATCGAACAGGATTGTAGCTGCCGATGCAGCTATTATATTGTCTGCCTCTACGACGGGACTTGGCTCATCTTGGAGTTCGAGTCCATCTTGAATGTCTAAGTTGTCTGTATCCGGAGTCTGCACTACAGGCTCTTTTTCTGTATAGTCTGTGTCCGGAGTGGTCTCAAGTCGGCTTATAGTCTGGTCTCGCTCTGCAATTCCTTTGTTGAGTATATCTACTTGCTCCACCGCGTCGCGCAACTGTCTTTCGCTTTCCTCGGCAGATCTGCGCAGTTTTTCGTTTTCATCTTTCAGCGTTGAGATCCGTTCTTCCTGCCGCTGTTTTATTTCTTCGAAGCGAGAGAGTGCCTCCTGAATCTCCTCCGCCATCCGCAGTTCTTCGTTGGCATGATCGAGTTCCTGCTGCAATTCTTTGGCATTCATTGTTGCCATGTGTAGTTTTGCCTCAAGCTCCTTTGCCACACTATATGCTTCCGACAGTTCTTTTTCGTGGTCTGTCTTGATACGGGCGGCTGCAGTTTTCAATTTTGCATTTTCTGTTATTGCTTCGGCAAGCAGACGTTCTGTCTCAGGATTGTCGACAGTCTTTATTACTTCAACTGTCTTCTCCACTACCTTTTCCTGAACTGAAGCAGGAGTGTTGTCCGGGCTATTAGCGGCATTCTCTGATTCTTTAAGCTTGGCGCGCAAAGATTCTATTTCAGCCCGCAAGGCTTCGTTGTCTTCATCGTGCACGTTGGCTACTTTCAACTTGTTGACGAGGCTTTTCTTTTCCAGTTCGGTCTGTTCGGCGTCTGCCTCGAGCCTCAGGACTTTGCTTTCGAGATCGTGTACTCTTTCGCTCAAAGCACGCTTCTGTCGTTCCGCACTCAGTTGTGCCTGTCGGGCTTCGTTCTGTTTTTCTTCGAGCTGGCGCAGTTTTTCTTTGTATGTCTCGACTTCGACACGCAGTGAAGTCTGTCGCTGTTGCCATTGAGCCTCACTGTGTCTGCTCGCGCGCTGCTGCACCAAGGCAAGGTGTTCGCGCACGCTCTTGTCAAGCATGGAATACAGGTATTCGCGCTGGGATTTCGGATCGACGCTTTCGCGTAGGAATGATGGCAGAGCTTGATTGAATGTATCTACCACAGTCTCAAAAATCGAGGCTGTGAGCTGAGGATCTTCGGTAAGTGGCGCTTCGGAATCAGCGTCTTGCAGCATGCGCTCGCTACCGGTTGAGTTTCCGGTTGATTCAGTGGTATCGCTTGCATCGGTATGGGTTGAGGATGTCGCCGACAGGATGTCGTCGAAGTCGTTGTCTTCGTCAGGGGCGAATCCGAATGCCCGTTTTATTTTACTTCCGAATCCCATGATAATAAGATTTATGAGTTAGATGTAATATTTTCCGGTCGGGAGGAGCTATTGACCGGAGATATTATTTCCGGCTTGCATACAACGCCTGAGCCTTTCATTCCGTTTACGGCTATAGACAGAGGTTTCTCGAAATTCACCACACGTACGAATTCGCTTTCGTAAGTCGCCGGCAATGAGTCGAGGTACGCAGTATCGCATATCCCTTGCTCGGTAGTAGGGTCGATTGTGAAATATGCGACGCCAAAAGATGTCAGGTTGTGAAAGAAATGAGTTCCCTGGCTCGGTTCTATGCGGTAGCCGGGCAGGGCGGATTCCGCTATCACGCGTGCTGCGGATATGTCGGGCCACTTAACAGGCACACCGAGTGCAGGATCGCTTGAGCCCCACCTTCCGGGTCCGACGAGCACATAGTGTTGGTCGTTGTTGGAAAAGTTTGCATTTATCTTCTGTATCTCATCCGCGATTGCGTGTGTGCTGGAGGAGTTGAACTTATCCGGGCGTACGTATACTACTGAGCGTACGTTGTCGATATTGCCGTGGCCGAGTGCGGTGTTGCTGCGCAGGATCAGGTTATGGCCGTCAATGTTGAGAATGGCATCGTCAACATAATCTTTTTTGTCTATGATAGGTCTCATCTGAAGCCAGTATATGCGGCCCTTGCTTTTGCCGTCACGGTCAATTATTCCTGCGAATTCTATTTCTACAGGGCGTTCCATCGCTGATGCGCCGGCAGTGAGCATGAAATCGACAGCTCCGGCAAGGGGGAACACCCCGTCGCGAAGTACGTTGGCAAATGTTACCACTCGCCTTCCACGTCCGGTATCACTGTCGCGGAGCATTCCGTCGGCCGCATCGTAGGTCGATACCATATACCGCAGAGCATCCGATCCGGCGAAGTCCTGAACGGGACGCTTTACGATATTGAAACCGTCGTCGACTTTGAAATCGTGAGTAGTGTTGACCGTGTCGAGTGCATAGAGGTAGGTCTGTGTGTCGCGCAGTGCCAGGTCGAGGGTGCTTGTCTGTAGCACCTTGCGTGGGTGGCGTGGCGAAAATCTGAGTCCTGTGCCGCCGTCGACAATGTATTTTCCGAGACCAACTGCGATTTCGGCTACGCCGTCCTCCGGTGTCTCGTTGTTGAGCGGATAATAGTTCAGCGAACGTGCTACTCCTGAGAACGATGGCATGAAGCAGTTGTCCTTGTGTTGCTCTCCGACTACTTCCTGTATTATTACAGCCATTTTCTCCTGGTCAATGACGTTGCTCGTAGCAGTCATATACACTTTTGAAGCGCTGTAGAATACCGAGGCATATACACTCTTGACGGCTTTGGCGAGCAGTTCGACCATTGACCAGCTATCTTCCAGATACGGAATCATATATGTGGAATATATGCCGGCGAAAGGCTGGTAATGAGAGTCTTCCAATAGGCTTGAGCTACGTATGGCCAATGGTCCGCGGACTACGTCTATGAGCGCCACAAGATCTTCAAGAAGGCGGGCCGGCAGTCTGGCCTCTATGAAGCGCTGCAATATTTCCTCATCCGGCGCATCGCTCAATGCCAATGGATAGAGTCTGTTGGACTCCATGAATTCGTCGAATATGTCGGTGCACAGAACTACTGACCTGGGAATCTGTATGCTTGCGCCATTGAAGTTGTCGCAGACGGGGTTCTTTTTTATGATGGAGTCGATGAACGCAAGGCCACGCCCTTTGCCTCCGAGCGAGCCTTTTCCTATTCGTGCGAAGTTGGAGTATGAATCGAAGCGTCCTTTTCTGAAAACGGCTACAACGCCTCTGTTCTTCATCTTACGGTATTTGACAATCAGATCGAAGAACAGTTGTTTTACGGTTGGAGCTTCCGATATGTCGCGGAAATGATGCTGTTTTATTATTTCAGCCAGAGGAAACATGGCTCTGGAATAAAGCCATCTTGATATATCGTCGTTGCGTGCATGGAAATACAGCGATTCGTCCGGAATATCGAAGATGTTTTTCTGCATGTCGTTGAGACTTTGCAGGCGCATCACTTCCTCCAGGGTCTCCGGGTTGCGGACCACAAAATCGCCAAAACCGAAGTTGTCGAATATGGCTCGGCCGAGGTCTACTGGCAGCTTCTTGGAATTCTTGTCCAGAAATATTCCTTCAAGTTGCTTTGCGGGCAGATAATTGGCTGTCTCAGAGGATTCGATTATTATGGGTAGGTGCGGTTCATGTTTGCGCAGAAATTCAGCAAGGTGCAATCCGGCTTTTGAGTCTTTCTTTCCGTTGCGCTTGAATGAGACGTCGCTGATCACTCCAAGAAGGTTCTTGCCGTAGCGTTCATACAGCCTGATTGCTTCCTCATAGTCTCGTGCAAGCATCACCTTGGGACGCCCGCGCATGCGCAGCATCTGCTCGTGCTCGTTGAGCGCTTCGGTGGAGAACACCATCGACTGATTGAGTAGGAAGCGGTAGATATGAGGCAAAACCGATGAATAAAATCTGACAGAATCCTCAACGAGAAGAATCATCTGCACTCCTACGTCGAGAATGTCGTTTTCGGCATTCATCTTGTCTTCAAGCAGCTTGATGATGGCCAAAAGCAGGTCCACATTTCCGAGCCACGAGAATACATAGTCGATGCTCGACAGATCTTCACGTGCCAGGCGGCGCGATACTTCTTTGGAGAATGGAGTCAGCACCACAATGGGAATAGAAGGATACTTGCTTTTGATATCACGCGCACCGGCAAAAGTCTCGCTGACATCTACCCCCGGCATAGCTATGATCAAGTCGAAATGCTTTGATGCCAAGGCTTCTGCTGCATCCTGAAAACGCGACACGCGGGTGACACGCGGTGGAGAGCTAAGGTTGAGGGACACGTATTCGAAATATAGCTGTTCCTCCACGCGGCCGTCTTCCTCCATCATGAAGGCATCATAGGGCGATGCTATCAGAAGCACATTGAAAATGCGCATCTGCATAAGATTCTGGAATGCCGTTTCCTTCAGGTATAGTTGGCTAAGCGACTGTTCGTTCATAGCTACCGCAGTGTTAACTCACAAAGGTAGTAATAAGCTTTCAATTATGCGCAAAAGTTGGTGATAAAACTTTCGGTGATGTTTATAACTTGTTTTAAATAGTGATAGCTACAAAGTCCGCTTTAAGGCAACTTTTTTAATGCTAAGCCTTACTACTTTATACCAAGTATTTTCTCAATATCTATGTTTATTTCAATAGTGCCGTTAGAGCAAGAGGAACTCACAAAAGAGTTGTCAGATTTTACGGATTTTTCTTTAACCCGGAAGCCGGAGGTAAGAGAAAGAAAGTCTGTTTCCGATAATATTTCTATCTCCTGACCTTTATTTAATAAGTCGTATGCTTTTCTTTGCTTACTGCTCATGCCAGTATCACCGACAACACGGAAGTCTTGTTGCCCAACGACGAGTATATCAGTTTTCTTTGTGACACCGTCAACAGGTGTACCGCCAACGTCTGCAATATATTGCTGCAACTCTTTGCGAGTGCTAAAAGAAAACGCTCCTGTAAAGCATACGGATTTTTCAAAGAAATAATTGTCGGGGTCAATATTTGATTGATCTCCAACAATATCTTTGGCTCGAACAGCCTGCTTAGAGCCACAATTTTTAGTGGCGTGTTGGTTGCAGTAAGAGTCGGGAGAAATATGTCCGATTTTCAAAGCAAACATTTCCTCGGTTTGCTCTCGGCTTGAAACATCATTACGACGTAAACATTCAAGTAGAATTTCAGCGCAAGCCGCTGCATCATCGCAAGCATGATGATGGTTTTCCATTTCTTTTTCAAAAAGATTGGAATAAACAGAGTCTAATGTATAGCTGCCAAGACCGGGTATTGTCTTACGCGAAATGCGTAGAGTACACATTATATCAAAAGTTGGGAACTCTACATCATATAGAGTCAGCGCATCTCTTAATGCGCCCATATCGAAAGCGGAATTGTGGCAAACCACAATTTTGTTTTCGATAAAAGGCAATACTTCTTTCCATACCTCGGGGAACAAGGGTTTATACTTGGTGTCATCGGGTCCAATACCGTGTAAATATGTATTGAACTCGTCATATTCATTATGAGGGGGCTGAACAAGCCAACGCTTACGGTCAACAATTTCTCCATTTTTGACAATGGCAATGCCTATCTCACAAATAGAGCTGCGCTGAAATGTTGCTGTTTCTACGTCAAAAGCAACGATTGAATTAAGCATAATCAGTCGAAGTTTATAGTTACATCTACCTTTTCGCCGTCTTTAATGTTAGAAAAATGCTTTTCGCTTAAAATATAAGGCGTTTGAGAGGCGCTATGATTGAAAGGAAGCTCATTCACTTCATCAGTGCCTACTTGATATATGAGGCGTATAGGGAATTCTTTGTGTGCTCCACGTTCTCCATTTTTTAGGGAAGTCCAAGAATTAAGGCTTATGCCGTCAATTATTGGAGTAGAGTTAAGCGGAATATGCAGACCACCCTCCACATGGTTGCAAGGCAGATAGTTAATTATTTCCTTATCGGAATAGCCGTTTATTTCTCCCTTTTCGATATTATTGGCTCGCACAGTTACGCCGACCAGAATAATATCAGGCGAAAATAGAGAGCCGGAAACGTAAGGGATAAATAGGGAGGCATGGTGGCAGTAGATTTCACCAAAAGCCTTACCCCAAGTAATATGTAGAGTTGGACGATTGTTGGTGTGGGTCATATAAATACCGACTAAATATAAAAACTCTTGAACAGCACCTGTGGCAGACCTATACCTTTACGACTATCAAAGAGTTTTCGTAGAAATTTGGCGGTTGCCGTGTTTCTTTACTATTAAAGGTCATTCCCAGATTTTGAACGTATTAGATTGCAAAGTTAACATTTTTGAGTGATATATTAAATAGCGTATCACACATTAATAGTGGTGGAATGGAATAAAATTATAACTTGTTTTAAATAATGCCTTATAAAAACTTCTAAAAAAACGGTCGGTCGTGTTTGTCTGTGGAATTTATTGTTTATCTTTGCCGCAATCCATGAAAACAATTACCCCTACAGACCTTATGAACGACAACAAGGAAACCAAAGGCGGCAGACGTCCTGCATTGCTGCTGCTCATTGTTATTGGTATGGCACTCGGAGTCGGTGCGGGATATGTGTTTCCGCAGTGGCTTGCGAGAGTATTCGTGACATTTAATGCGCTGTTCAGTCAGTTTCTTGGCTTTGTGATACCTTTGCTCATTGTCGGACTTGTAGCTCCGGCAATAGTTGAGATTGGGAACAAGGCAGGAAAGATGCTGTTGTTCACCGTAGCGCTCGCCTATGTGGCCAAAGTGCTGTCGGGTCTGTTGAGTTACTTTACGGGAGTGACGTTCTTTCCGTCGTTGATAGAAGCTGATGCTTATATTGCATCGGAGGAGTCGGCAGTGAATCTCGCACCTTTCTTTGTGATAGAGATGACTCCATTGATGACGGTGACATCGGCTCTTGTGCTCGCTTTTGTATTAGGTCTGTGTGTTGCGAGGTTTGAACAGAACAGTGCGCTCAGGGGAGTTCTGTGCGACTTCAGGCGAGTGATAGTCATGGTGGTGGGCAGTGTGATAGTGCCATTGCTTCCCTTGTATATATTCGGCATATTTCTGAATATGACAGTCTCCGGTCAGGTCGGTGGTATTTTGCTGACTTTTATAAAGATTATCGGAATAATATTTGTGCTTCATGTGCTGTTGCTTGTGGTTCAGTATGTGATTGGCGCAGCTATTGACCGCAGGAATCCATTCAAATGTCTGTCCACGATGCTTCCGGCATACTTCACGGCACTCGGCACAGCCTCATCGGCTGCTACGATACCGGTGACACTACGACAGGCTAAAGCAATGGGAGTAGATGGTCCTGTCGCTGATTTTGTTGTGCCGTTGTGTGCCACTATCCACATGTCAGGGTCTACGCTCAAGATCGTGGCATGTGCTCTTGCTTTGATGATAGCCCAGGGATATGGTTATGATCTGTCTATGTTTGCAGGATTTATTGCTATGCTTGGCATAACGATAATTGCAGCTCCCGGAGTTCCAGGAGGGGCCATTATGGCGTCGCTTGGATTGCTGTCATCAATGCTCGGGTTCAGTGATGCCGACAATGCGCTTATGATAGCGCTGTATATTTCAATGGATAGTTTCGGTACTGCCTGCAATGTCACCGGCGATGGGGCCATCGCCTTGATTGTCGACAGGTTTTTCGGGCACAAGCAATCCGCCTAATTCCCATAATGCGTATAGCGGGATGAAGACGGCGAATAGAGTTACCGGATCTCCAGTCGGTGTTATAACCGCTGCTGTGATGAGCAGGGCGACAATGGCATGACGTCTGTATTTGCGGAAAAAGGTCTTTGTGAGTATTCCGGCTTTGCCAAGCGTCCAGGCGAGCAGCGGTAGCTCAAACACGAGTCCCATTGCCAGTACCAACGTGAAGAACGTGTCCATGTAGGAGTCTATGCTGACGGTATTTGTGATGGTATCGCTCAGTCTATAGTCAGCCAGAAACCTCAGAGTCATGGGGAAAACCATGAAGTAGGCGGTGAGTATGCCGAGATAGAACATCGAACAACCGAGTGCGAAAGCTTTGCGTGCGGCTCGTTTCTCACGCTCATACAGGGCAGGGGAAACGAATGTCCAGATGATGTATATTATGAGTGGAAAGCCGATGATAAACGCAGCCCACACCGAGCAACTGACGTGTATCAGGAACTGGGATGCAAGGCGGATGTTGACAAGAGTGATGCTGAAACCGTCGCCTGACAGTGCGGGCATCAGAAGTCCGTCGCCGTCAATGCCGTCGAATAACTTGTATAGAGGGAAATCCGGACGGCATGGCGCAAGTATAATGGCATTGAATAGCTCCGGCATCACGCAGAAAAAGCCTATCGTGAGCACGCATATAACAATGCCTATACGGAACAGCACCCCACGCAACGCGTCGAGGTGATCCCAAAACGTCATTTCTGAGCTTTTGTCAGCCAAAAGGATTATTGTTTTTTTGATTTGTCGGACTGATCGCTGTTTGCGTCGGATTTGTTGATTTCATCCTTGGCCTCGTTGAGTCCTTGTTTGAAAGAACTTATTCCTTTGCCTATGCCGCGCATCAACTCAGGAATTTTTTTACCTCCGAAAAGCAGCAGGATCACTAATATGATTATAAGCCACTCGAATCCTCTGAGATTGCCTATGAAAAGCGGGATTATATTTATTGCGTTCATTGTGTCTCGTTTATTTGTTGTTGATAAGATGCAACTATGTATTTGTATTCCACAGCAGCAGAGACAAAATTACAAAAAAATGCTGATCGAATGCAACAATATCGGGTTATAACTTGTTATAATGTTAAAGTTCGCGAAGTGTATTGTGGGATTGTACCCTATCCGATATTAATCAATAATTTTATAATAGAATGAAACTAAAGCATTTAGTTGTAGCGTTGGCAGCCATTGCAGGTGTCAGTGGTTGCGGAGATAATCTTGATGTGCTTCCCGGTCTGTGGGATGGAACACCCGTAATGCTTGGATCTCAGAGTCAGATGAATTCGACTGCAACGGTGTCGATGGAATTTAATGCAGCTCCTGGAAATACTGTGACCGGTGATGTGACACTCCGGGCTTTCATCAACATGGAGGAGGCCACAGTGCCGCAGTTCGACGGGATGGTTGAGAGCTATGCTCTTAATGTGGCTGCAACGGCAATGATAAATGGCAAATATAATATCATAGACGATGATGAGGTCGTGCTTACGCTTGATCCCACAACACTCACCGTTCATGTAGATCCGGATGCAGTTAAGTACAGGTCAAATGTGTTTACAAACGAACAGAAGCCTATCGTGGATTCGCTTATGCCAGCTGCTGCGGAGCATCTTGCCGCTGTGATCCGCCCGCAGATTTCGCAGGAATTCTACAAGTATAATCGGCTCGACGATGTGAAAATCAAGGATGGAGCGATTATGTCGTGTGAGATAGGCGACCGCGACTTCACCTTCCGTAAGGTGAATATGGAATAAAAGACATAACGTCGGCCGCCGAGTGCGGAAAATTTTTTGTACATTTGCAGCAGGTATGATGACTTTCTTGAAATATCTGCTGCAACTTGTTGTGTCACCCGGCCAAGGGTGGCGCGATATAGCGCGTACAGCCGGCGACAATAGTCGCAAGCTGGCTTTCTCGGGGCTTTTCCCGTGGCTTGTGGTTGTGGGTTTGAGCTCATTTGTTCGTCTGCTGTATGTGCATGACGAAGGGGTGGCTGATGCACTTCTGGCTGGAATTATCAATTTTGGAAAGTTTTCTGTGGCTTATTTTATGGCCCCGCTTATAATAAATTCCATGATTCTGCAGGCGACTGATGCCTACATATCCGAGGATCGGCTTCATATCCTCACAGCTTGTGCCATCGGACTGCTCGCGGCCATAGCATTGCTTGAGAACTGCCTGCCGGTGAGTATGACAATGCTCCATTTCCTCCCGTTCTTTGTCGGAATCGTGATTTGGAAAGGGACTGAGTATCTTGGCGTGCCGTCGAAAGACGTCGGTGCGTTTATGATTCTCGCGTTGCTGGCGATTATAGCTCCGCCTTACGTCATAGGTTGGCTGCTTGGCCTAATATTATAATTAATCGATCCTATGAATCTTAAAGAAGTAAATATAAAGAACCGTCGGGCCACGTTCGACTATGAGATCCTTGAGACCTTCACCGCCGGAATTGTGCTCACCGGTACTGAAATAAAATCCATAAGGCTCGGAAAGGCAAGTCTTACGGATACGTTCTGCTATATCCACAATTCAGAAGTGTGGGTAAAGAATATGAATATACAGGAATATTTCTACGGCACTTACAATAATCATGCGGCGCGCCGCGACCGCAAACTGCTGCTCAACCGTAAGGAGATAGCGCGTCTTGACCGTAACGGCAAGGAGGCAGGATTTACGATTGTACCTTTGCGTCTTTTTATCAATGACCGTGGCCTTGCCAAACTTGTCATTGCTATTGCAAGAGGAAAAAAAGAATACGATAAACGCCAGAGTATCAAGGAGCGAGAAGACAAGCGCTCAATGGCGAGGATGTTCCATAAGTGATAAGACGTAACTATCCTTTGGCTGAATAGTTACTCTGAATCACGCACTCCTTCTGTTCTTGAAAAATTTTCTGATTCTGCTTATTCCTTCCGCTCCTATGATGGTGAGTCCGGAATATTGAAAAAGTTTTGCCATTCCAAACATTACGGTCCATATCGCTGCTTTGTATGAAGCATCCATGTCGGTCAGTAAAGGTGCGAAACTCAGCAGATAGCATGGTACGCATAGTGCAAGAACTATCACACCTGTGCGGAACGACAGTTTTTGCAGCCATAGTCGGATCGCCGTAAATTTCATTTTGTGGAATCAGCGTCCGGTGTCGAAACTTTTGCGGATAAATACAAAGTCGCGTCCGAGGTATTTTTCGCGTACGGTGGGATTTTCCGACAGGTCCTCGGATGTGCCCTGGAACAGAATGCGTCCTTCGAATAGCAGATAAGCGCGGTCGGTGATGCGCAGGGTCTCCTGGGCGTTATGGTCGGTGATAAGAATACCGATATTTTTCTCTTTCAGCTTGTAGACGATATACTGAATGTCTTCAACCGCAATAGGATCGACTCCGGCGAATGGTTCGTCGAGCATGATGAATCTTGGGTTGATGGCCAGACAGCGGGCTATCTCAGTGCGTCGGCGTTCACCACCGGATAATTGGTCGCCAAGGTTTTTACGCACTTTCTGTAGTCTGAACTCACTGATTAGGCTTTCGAGCTTTTCCTGCTGATATTCCCGGGTAGTATCGGTCATCTGAAGCACAGCCTTTATATTGTCTTCCACGCTGAGTTTGCGGAATACAGATGCTTCCTGAGCAAGATAACCGATGCCTTTTCGCGCGCGTTTGTAGACAGGATCTTTGGTGATGTTCTCGTTGTCGAGATATATCTGTCCTTCGTTGGGCGTTATCAGGCCTGTGGTCATGTAGAATGTCGTGGTCTTTCCCGCTCCGTTCGGACCGAGCAGACCTACGATCTCGCCCTGTTTCACATCTATGGATACGTGGTTGACAACAGTGCGTTTGCCGTATTTTTTGACAAGATTCTCAGTCCGTAGCACCATTCTGGTGTCTTCGGGCGCTACTTCTTGAAGCAGTGTTTTGTCTTCGCTCATTTCGGTTCTTTTTTGGAAAGACGGCTGTCGATATAGTCCGTAAGCAGGTTTATGGCCACTGTGTTGCTACCGCCCTGCGGTACAATCAGGTCTGCGAACCGCTTCGACGGCTCGATGTGCTGGAGGTGCATGGGCTTGAGTACGTTCTGGTATCTGTCGATGACCATCTGGGCAGTGCGTCCGCGTTCAATCACGTCTCTTGCTATGACCCTGATGAGGCGTTCGTCAGCATCTGCATCCACAAAAACTTTCACATCCATCAGGTCGCGTAGTTCCGGGCATGTGTGGACAAGGATTCCTTCAACTATCACCACGTCGCAAGGGTCGACGCGCACGGTTTCCATCTGTCTTGTGCATGTAAGGTAGTCGTATGTCGGCATCTCAATGGTTCTGCCTTCTTTCAGCGCTTTTATGTGATCGACAAGCAGCGGCCATTCGATAGCGGCAGGTTCGTCGAAGTTGATCTTCTGACGATCCTCTACCGGGACATGGCTTGAGTCCTTGTAATATGAGTCCTGAGGGATCACAGCCACTTCTCCGCTGGGGAAACTATTGATTATTTTATTGACTACGGTGGTCTTTCCAGAGCCGGTGCCACCTGCGATACCTATTACGAGCATGGTTGGAATCTGTGGATAAGGATTATTGTGCAAATGTACGAATAATATTCTATAAGCAGCGCACAATATTTCCGGCCTCATCAATTTTTTTGAAATGGAGCGGCGTGTGCGCAAATATTTCGTATATTTGTACCTTTGAAACAATCAGAAAAGCAAAATATCTTAGAGGTATCAGATATGATAATATCAAATTCATTTGCCACTCTCGGTAGGTACTGTATGTTCATGGGACGTGTGTTCACGTTGCCTGACAAGTGGCGTGTGAGCGGCAAACGTTTCGTGAATGAGGTGGCCAAACTCGGGCTTGATTCGATTCCGCTTGTAGTCGTGATCTCGCTGTTCATAGGCGCTGTTATAGCCATTCAGATGCAGATTAATATAGTGTCTCCGCTTGTGCCGTCGTATAGCGTAGGTCTTGCGACCCGCGACATTGTGCTGCTGGAATTCTCGAACTCCATCCTTTGTCTGATTCTTGCCGGTAAGGTAGGGTCTAACATAGCTTCTGAAATAGGAACAATGCGCGTTACCGAGCAGATTGACGCTTTGGAGATCATGGGTGTCAATTCATGCAATTTTCTTGTGCTGCCTAAGGTATCGGCGTTTATATTCTTTATGCCTTTCCTTGTGATAATCAGTATTTTCTCGGCCTTTATAGGTGGTGCTGCAGTAGCTTTATTTACTGATATAATACCTATGTCGAGATATATCTATGGATTGCAGGCGCTGTTTATAGAATGGTATGTATGGTATGGACTTATCAAGTCGCTTGTGTTTGCGTTCATCATAGCTTCCGTAGCTTCGTATTTCGGATACTACGTCAAGGGTGGTGCGTTGCAGGTCGGCAGAGCCAGCACGAACGCTGTGGTATGCAGTTCAATTCTGATACTGTTGTTTGACGTACTGCTTACAAAACTATTGCTGCAATGATTGAAATCAAGGATATAACCAAATCTTTCGACGGCAGGACCGTGCTTCACGGTATTTCCGCTACTTTCCACGAAGGCAAGACCAATCTGATCATCGGCCAGAGCGGTTCGGGTAAGACGGTGCTGATGAAGTCGCTCGTAGGCCTTATGCGTCCCGAGCATGGAGAGATCCTTTTCGATGGCCGTGACACTATGAAGATGGATGCCGATCAGATGAAGGATCTGCGCAAAGAGATGGGAATGCTCTTTCAGGGATCTGCTCTTTTTGACTCGGAGACTGTGCTTGGCAATGTGATGTTCCCTCTTGTGATGTTTACTAAGATGACTACAGCTGAAGCGCGCGACCGTGCCATGTTCTGTCTTGAGCGCGTCAATCTTCAGGGTGCGGAGAATAAATATCCGGCTGAAGTGTCGGGTGGCATGCAGAAGCGTGTGGCCATTGCGAGGGCTATAGCGCTTAATCCCAAGTATCTTTTTTGCGATGAACCGAATTCAGGTCTTGATCCTAAGACATCGATCCTTATAGATGAGCTACTTAGCGATATAACGCACGAATACGGCATGACCACCGTCATAAACACGCACGACATGAATTCAGTGCTTGGCATCGGAGAGAATATCATCTTCATAAACAAAGGCTATCGTGAGTGGGTGGGCAACATGAACGAGATATACACCACATCAAACGAAGCTCTGAACGATTTTGTATTCGCCACACGACTGTTCCAGGAAGTAAAGGACTATGTGGTGAGCAACGAGAAAAGGCACAAGTGATAAGAAGGCTTATAATTTTAAGTTCAATTCTGACGGTGATATGCCTGATGGCTGCCTCCGCTACAGAAGTGCCGAAGCGTGAGTTTCGCGGCGCATGGTTGCATACGGTATATCAGGATGGATATGCTCGTCGGACAACAGAGCAGAACCGCAGGTGGCTTATAGTCCAGCTCGACAGCCTGCAGGAAGCCGGTATAAATGCAGTGATATTTCAGGTACGCCCTTCGGCGGATGCTTTCTATGCCTCGAAATATGAGCCTTGGAGCAAGTTTCTGACAAAAGGCGGAAAAGCACCTGCACCATATTGGGATCCGTTGGAATTCATGATAGAGCAGTGCCATGCGCGTGGCATGGAGTTGCATGCATGGCTCAATCCGTATCGTGCGACTACATCTTCCAAAGAGAAATTGCCGTCGGCCCATCCTGCAGCCTCGCATCCGGAGAGGATGATACGGTTCGACAAAAAACTGTACTTCGATCCTGCGCTCCCTGAAAACCGCAAGCTGATCGTAGACGTAGTCTCTGATATCGTGAGCCGTTATGATGTTGACGGTATTCATTTCGATGACTATTTTTATCCTTATCCGGTGCGTGGGCAGAAGTTTGCCGACGACAGGTCTTACAGGCGATTCGGCAATGGAATGAGTCGAGGTGACTGGCGAAGGCATAATGTGGATCTCCTGATAGAAAGTGTCAGCGAGGCTATACGCAATATAAAACCGTGGGTCAGGTTCGGGGTCAGTCCGTTTGGAATATGGCGCAATGCGAGGACTGATCCTTCTGGCAGCCAGTCGTCAGGGCTTCAGAATTATGATGATCTCTATGCCGATGTATTGAAATGGGCGCGTGAGGGCTGGATAGACTATCAGATGCCGCAACTTTACTGGACGCTTGAAAATAAGGTAGCACCTTCGATGCATCTTGCCCAGTGGTGGAGTGAGAATGCATTCGGACGGCATATATATATCGGGCAGGATGTGGACCGCACTATGCAGAATCCCGATATTCCTCCATACGCGGATCAGTCGCAACTAAGGCATAAGATCGAGATCACGCGAGAGAACGATAACATTCAGGGCAGTTGTTTCTGGCCCGGATATTATGTTACGGAAAATCATGGAGGTATAGCCGACTCGCTTGCGGCCGATCTGCATGCGTTTGCTGCACTTGTGCCTGACTATCCTTGGCTTGGCGGGCAGACTCCACGCGCGCCGCGGGGGCTTTCGGTCAATGGCAGGCTTCTCAGTTGGGATTCTTCACCTGTGCGGATGTCTGTGGACGATGTGACACGTTATGTTGTATATTGCTTTGAGGAGAACGATGAGATCGATCTGGGCGATCCATCGGCAATAATGTGCGTGACTCCGGCATGTCAATATTCAATTCCTGAGGATATCCCTCGTGGAAGCATATTCATAGTCACGGCTCTGAATAGGGTAAATGCAGAGTCCGGTCCGTCGGAATTTATCACATATTGAAAAAGCATACAGACTGGGTTATGGTATCGATTGTCATTCCGGCATATAATGCAGAAACCTACTTGGACGAATGTCTGCGCAGTGTGGAGGCGTGCGTTGCGGATTCACGTACGGATTGCGAGGTTATTGTGGTGGACGACGGATCTACAGACAGTACGGTCACAATCGCCGGACGATACAATGTGAGGATCGTCAGTCAGCCTAACTCCGGTCTTTCTGCGGCAAGAAATGCAGGGATACGGGTATCTTGTGGAGAGTGGCTTATGTTTGTGGACGCCGACGACTGTCTGCTGCCGGGTGCGGTGGACAATCTTGTCGATCTTGCAACTGCTACAAAATGCCGTGTGGCGGCCGGTAGATGTATCAAGGGAAGCGATTGTCCTGCTTTTACAAAGCAGTCTTTGATACCGGGACAAGTATTGTCCGGGCCTACAGCAGTCGAACAGACGCTTTATCAGCAGACTCCGCTTTTAGGTTCGGCATGGGGTAAGTTGTGGACTCGTGATATTTTTGCGACTGAATTGTTTACGGACGGATTGTATTACGAAGACCTTGATTTTTTCTACCGGGCTTTCCTGTTGTGTGGGGCTGTGGCGGTGACGGATACTCCTGTCTATTTCTACAGGCAGCACCAAACCAGTTTCATACATGTCTTTTCTCCGCATACAACAGATGTGCTGAAAGTTACAGAGCGGATGGAGGGCTATCTGTCGCAGTCGTATCCGGCACTTCTGCCGGCGGCGCTTGATCGTAGATTCAGCGCTAATTTCAATATATTCGA
>OFGR01000963.1_pt1 | contig 25605 bp, 21 predicted proteins | sample 1521811 | NCBI WGS metagenome assembly OFGR01 (sample SAMEA3504098, study PRJEB24116) | mouse gut metagenome | biome: mouse gut; feature: mouse-associated habitat; material: faeces | place: Denmark | collected 2011
CCTCCAAACCTCCCCCTTCCCCTTCAAAGACCTTCGACTGGTGGGGAGGCCGCGCGTCGGACGGCGGCAAGTCCGTCCCTCCCGGAAACGCGGGGAGCCGTTCCGTGCTAGGAAGGCCAAGGGGCTATTGCTGAAACGGCGAGGGGGTATTCCTTGCGGGGAAGGTTCGTCATGGAGAGCGACAGCCTTGCCGGAGACGCGGATGAATACCCCTTACAAATACGGCGAGGTTTCCGCAGGCGCGCCCCCCGGACGCGGAGGGGAGGGACATTGCCGCCCTCTTTAAGATCGGCCCGGGATGCGCCGGACAAGCCCCCCCTGTGTGGAGCCCTCCGGCGCGCCTCCTTCAGGCGGCGTTGCGCCGGGCGTGCACGAGCCGTGGGACTTTGCCCGGCTTGGGGCACAGAAAGCGCGCGGGCAGCCAGTGCTCATGCCGCAGGATGCTGACCGCCGCCACCCTGTTGCCGACGCGGATGGAGTCAACAATCCGGCCATGATCCCCCAGCCGCGCTTCGGCCTGTTCCACGGAAAGGGGGTGTTGCGGCAGGAGGCTCAAGCGCCGCCGCAGAGGGGTCAGGATGCCCCCGATCAGGGTGTTGTCGGAAAGGGAAAGGAAGAGATCATGGAAACGGACGTCCTCGGCGTCGAAGTCGGCCAGCCGCCGTTTTTCGAGAAAAAAGGACTGGCGGCGCAAGGCGTCCTCCATGTGCCGTAAAAGCCGGGGCGTGATCCGCTCGAAAACGGTGTCGAGACAACCGGATTCGAGCGATCCGGCCAGCGCGCAGGCGCTCTTGACGTAGGCGTCGGAAACGGGCGGGACATAGACGCCCTTACGGGGCCGGATGACCACAAGCCCCTCGGCCTCAAGCCGGATGAGGGCGTCGCGCAAAGGCGTCCTGCTTACCCCGAGTTCGGCGCAGAGGGCGTCCTGATCAAGCCATATGCCGGGCCGCACGCTCCCCTCGCGCAGGGCGGCCTCAAGATGGCGGTAGACCCGTGCGCTCAGCGAATCCGCGTTGCGCGCCTCTTCACAATACGATTTCATGGTGACCTCCCGTCCATGCCGCGTGGACAAGCGGGACGCCCTCCCGGACGACCCTGGTTAGAGGAAAAACGTTTCGGGCTGGCTTCCCGGCTCGAGGATCATCCTTCTCCGCACCTTCCCACGGCCAAGGGCCGCAGTGGCCTACGCGGAGTCGTCCCCTCTCACGGTTGCGGGCCAGCGTCGGTTTTCTACCGAACTTTCCAATTCTCCCGGCGCGGACGCCGGGCACCCGAAACGTGACGTCTGACGGGCGCGCACATGCGCTTTACCCGGTCCGATGAATACGCTACTGTCTTCTTCGGACCCCTCTTATATATCAAAAGCGGGCGCGGCACACAAGCGCTTACGATGATACGGTCCTTCGATTTCCGCTTTTGGATGTTATTTAGGCGATGCGGGGCCATCCCCCCTTGACCTCCGGGGGGCGGCATGGCACACAGAGGACCGAACTCATATATCAATGGAAGGAAAACCGTGAAGCGTACCAGAACCGCAGTCAAGGAAACAGCCCCCAAAGAGGAGCCGCGGCCGGACTCCCTGCGCGAGCGCGTCTATCAATATCTCAAGGACGCCATGAGCGCGGGCAAGCTGCGCTACGGCGAATTTCTGGATCAGGACGGCATCTGCGAAACCCTTGAGGTGAGCAAGACTCCCCTGCGCGACGCCCTCATCCGGCTTGAGGCCGAGGGCTTCGTGACCATCCTCCCTCGCAAGGGCGTCTACATCAATCCCATCACCCCCAGTTTCATCAAGAGCGCCTACCAGATCATCGGGTCCATCGAGGCGGACTGCCTCAATGAGGTCTTCGACAAGCTCACCGCCTACCACGTGCGCCTCTTCGAGGCATCCAACGAAAAACAGTGGGAATTGCTCAAGAAAAACGACTACGTCAATTATTATGACGAGAACATCCGTTTCCATAACATTTTCCTGTCCCTCTCCGAAAACACCCTCCTCGAACAGACCCTTATCCCCCTGCGCCGCCGCCTCTACGACTTCCCCCGCCGCCAGTACTCCTACGAATGGGAAGCCATGAACCTGAACACCCACCAGCGCTTCATCGACTCGGTCAAGCTCGGCAACCGTCAGGCCGCCGTCAGCATTTTCCGCATCGAGCACTGGTCCTACGAAGTGCACAAGAAGTACCTCAAGCTCTATTACGACTTCGACCAAAAGAGGCTGGTTTCCGCGTAAAAAGAAAAGCCCTGCTCTTCACGCAGGGCCGGGGAAACGACGCGCCGGAAGTCCCGGCCTTTCAGGATATAACCTCGCCCGAGGCATCGGAGAGGTAAACCTGACGGCCAGCCCTCTGCCCGCGCCTTCCTGAAAGAGAAAAAGCGGCGCGGCCACCCCCGCAAAACCTCCCGCCTCCGCAGCGGGCCCTCCAAAAATGTATTTTTCTGAAAAGAAAATATGGTTTTGAATTATTTGAATAGTAGGAAAACGCTAAAAAGAATTGTTTACGCAGTGTAAACAAAATTTATTCATATCTATATGGTAAAGATGTCTATGAATATGTAGTAAAAGCCAAAATTCATATCCCTTACTATACATGGAATGAGATTTTGTCCAAATATACCGTTTACACAAAGAAAAATTATAGAGTAAATATCTTCAAATAAAAAAGTACTCCTTCTTTGTGGAGTACTTTTTCACATACATTGGCTGCAAAATGCCCAAAAAAAGCTTTTAGGCGGTGAGTGTTCGCGCACTTACCGCCTTTTTATTATGTACTCCCTAAGCCCGCCTACTTGGGGGATAACTGGACGGTCTAGTTCCTACTTTTTTCGTCAATCTTCTAAACCGCCTACTCGGCGGATAACCATCACCCGGCACAGCGCCGCGATCATGCTGACTTCTAAACCACCTACTCGGCGGATAACTCAAAGCGCAGGGTATTGCGCCACTCCGGAAACTTCTAAACCGCCTACTCGGCGGATAACTTCTTGGTAAGATCGTAGTACGTCCCGTCAAACTTCTAAACCGCCTACTCGGCGGATAACCCTTCTGTCTCTGTCTCGTTCCTGCTCAATCTCTTCTAAACCGCCTACTCGGCGGATAACCGCGTGGTCAACGCCTTTGCATGGCACAAGCTCTTCTAAACCGCCTACTTGGCGGATAACGGCCTTGTTCTTCTCTTTCCCGCCGGGCTTCTCTTCTAAACCGCCTACTCGGCGGATAACGACTGCTGAATGCCCATGTCCCCGGTGAGGATCTTCTAAACCGCCTACTCGGCGGATAACGCCACATCTCCACAGGCAAACGGACAGTGCAGCTTCTAAACCGCCTACTCGGCGGATAACATCGAAGTATGTCTTTCCTTGCCGGGCTTGAGCTTCTAAACCGCCTACTCGGCGGATAACAACCCGTTCCCGTCCGTCCGCCGAAGGCCACACTTCTAAACCGCCTACTCGGCGGATAACGATGGCGCCGCCGTCTGGCGTAGGCCGCTGCTCTTCTAAACCGCCTACTCGGCGGATAACAGTATGATTTGGCGCACAGTACGAGGCCCGAGCTTCTAAACCGCCTACTCGGCGGATAACCCGTAAATCCCATGCGCCGCCGGACCTGATCACTTCTAAACCGCCTACTCGGCGGATAACGGAATCCACGACCGGGAAGACGAAGCGCCCAACTTCTAAACCGCCTACTCGGCGGATAACATCGCCGCTGCCCGGAACCTCTCCGTCGTGACCTTCTAAACCGCCTACTCGGCGGATAACCTTTATAGAGAAAAGGGAAAGGCGTACCCATACTTCTAAACCGCCTACTCGGCGGATAACGCAAGCGGGTACTGTTAGAGTCCTCGCATACGCTTCTAAACCGCCTACTCGGCGGATAACTAACAGTACCCGCTTGCGCGGCATACTTGTCACTTCTAAACCGCCTACTCGGCGGATAACACAACTTTGTGAAGCGTTCACGCTGCTCACGCCTTCTAAACCGCCTACTCGGCGGATAACTAAAGCAGCAGCACATGAACACGGGATTTTGTCTTCTAAACCGCCTACTCGGCGGATAACTTGCAGAGCTTTCATAGCCTGACTCCTATAAGCTTCTAAACCGCCTACTCGGCGGATAACATCAGGACGCACAAGGGGACGTGCCAGTATATCTTCTAAACCGCCTACTCGGCGGATAACTTCAGGGGCCGCGTGGTCCTCGCGGTCTGAAACTTCTAAACCGCCTACTCGGCGGATAACTCACAGGCGCAAGGGAAAGAGTGAAGCGTATATCTTCTAAACCGCCTACTCGGCGGATAACTAGAGATTTTGAAAACAATATCCTTATTTTTCAGTAGATTGGCTTTCAAAACCTTTTAAAGGTTTCGTTTTGGTGAGCTGGATATAACCTATTTATATTATGGGCTTTTTACACACAAGTTTTTCATGAAGTCAAACAGGAAGTCCAAGACCTCTTTTTCTTGGCAGTGCTCGATAAGGCGTTGCCGGAAATCTTTTTGCGTGTCTCCTTCTTTAGCGCACTCGAAGGCCAGCGGCATGACGTAACCATCCTTGACCACATCCGCGAGATCAAATACCAGCGCGCCTCTTCGCGTCTTCCCATGCAGAATGGGCATGGCGAAACTGATCCCAAGACCGCAAAGCACTACGGCGGCATAGCCATACGCGATGTAGTTGCCATGATCCAGAAAGCCGTTGCAGACATCCGCTTTTGAGGTTGAACGCCGCGCCCCCTCTTCGCGGACAAATGAAAATCCATGCCCACGCGCCAGAGCCGCATACAAACGTTTGGCCCAGCGTGCCTCTGCCAGCAAAAGTTCCTGAACATCCCTGGCCTGTTCCAGGTCCGAATGGAAACGCTCCACGACGGCATCGGGCAGGGCTATTCCCAGCTTTTGCAGGTAACTGTTTTCCCGCCAGCACTCCGACGTCACCTGGGCGCGCCGCCTGAGGAACCACCGGGCTTTCTCCAGTCGCCGCACGGGGTCAAACCACATTTCCGCCCATGCCTGCATGTATTCGGTCGGACGGTACTCGCTCTGCGGCGTCATGAAGGCGATGTCGCATACGCTGAACAGCGGCGAGCCTCCCGTACCGCAAAAGCCCACCATCACGTTGGATGCCGCCATACGCCGCATAGCGGCATCCGTGATGGACGTGCCTTTACCGAGCAACAGAAAGGCCGTGTTCCGTTCGGGAATGTTGAATATCTGCTCGAACTCTCCCCCGTCCTGCGTCAAGTAGACGATACGGTCATCCTGCTGCACCACCCGGGCATGTTCGAGATAAAAGACATTCGCCCGTTTGGAGAGTTGAAGGGGCCGAGGTTCGCTGTACCTTTTTATGCCCACGGCAACTCCGGCAGGCTAAAGGGGCTGCTGGTTACGCAAAAACCATAACCGTTGGGTGTACATTCCTCCCGTTGCGGTTCTCCTTGCTCGCGATTCACCACCAGTGAAAACCGTTGCCCCGTCCCTGCGCTGCGCAGGATGAAATAGGTCATTTGGCTCTTGCTGGCGGCTTCCATGCGTCGTTTCCTCAACTGTCCATGTTCCTCACCCTCATGACGATCCGAAGAAAGCGAGGGCACTCTGTATCTGACGAAACGCACCCAGTCTCCGCAAAAATCATCAGGAACAGCACGCGGATAGGACAAGCGTACGTAATCGCGGAACCACGGCTGCGACATCACGTTTTCCGCCAGCCAATCCATGTCTTCACGGGAGGAAGCGAAAACGCGCAGCGCCCCCGTCCAGAGGGGAGGCAATGCGGCCAGCCGATCCCTCCCGGGGAAGGCCACGGCAAATGTCCCGGGGCGTTGGGCGAAGAGGCCGTGCAGCAAGCCAAGCATACGGTTGCGCAGCACCGGCCCGCTTGTGCCCGTGTCGCCTCCCACGATCAGCGGCAGGGCGTCACAATACCATTGGGGCCTCATGATCATTCACTCCCCGAAAAGACGCCGCCGCGGATGATGCAGGCCAGCAGGAACAGCCCTTCAGGAGTCATGGGGTCGAGCTCGCCTACGCGCAGCATCAGTTTGAAGCCGGACTCAGCTCCCTTGTTGCGGAAGAACTCTTGCGCATCAAGGCTCGCGCCGTTGGGCTCCACAGGCAACGGCACGCGGCGATCCGCATAGTCCGGATACCATGTATCAATAGTGCGCAGAGCGTTGCCAATCTTCTGATCACGCAAGGCCGCCTGCCCCATGATGCGCACGCTGTGCTGATCCTGTCCGTCCGGCGAGCCGCCCACGCAATACAAGGGGCGGGCAAAGCCCCGTGCCTTGTTTTCAAGATAATTTTGCGAGGGGAAGACTTCGACGGCTCCACCGACCCCAAAATCGACCCGGGCCGTCACACGCAATTCCGTGGCCCGGTCGCCTTTCCAGCCTTGCGCCAGCACTTCGGCCACAGCACGCTCGTCAGCACTCACGTTTTCAAAAGAATTGAAAGGCATCGCCAATGCATCAAAAATTTTTTCCTGACCATTGGGCAACGCCACCGAAACCGTTACGGCGCTTGCTACCGTACGATTACGCCACAGAAAACGCCCGTTGGCGATGTTGCGCACATAGCGGCACGCCAAGTCAACCAGCGCATCGCTGCTCTGGGCCCGCTCGACAAATGCCGCCAGATCGGACTTGAAGGCATTCAGATCATCTATGGAATCCGTTTGTCCCGGGGCACAGGCGAACAACGCTTTTTTCACATCCATGCCGCGCAGATTGAAGCGAACTTGCAGAGCCGACGCCTTTGCGTCGAGTTTGGCGCTGTCCGTAGTCTGGATATTGGTTACTTCCTCACGCTTGGCGCTGGCGGAAGCCGCTTGCCCTTCCTTGCTGGCTTTGTTGATGTTCTGCGTTCCGCGGATGCCGTGCCTCACCACCCACAAGGGACTCAGGTCCCCATTGTCCAATTCGTTGTAAAAGAGGCCGTCAGTCACCACAAGGCAACGCTGAAAGGACAGGACGCCCGGAAGTTTATTCATTTTTTTTGCCATGAAAGTCTCTCCTTACATATCTTCAAGTTCCGTTTGTTCTTGCCGCAGCACGAAGGCGCCCAGCCGATCATCCAGCCAGACAGGACGCCAGAGGGCCTCTTCTGCATCCGCCTCCTTCAGCCACTGGCGCAGAGAGCGGTATTGCACCATGCCCACCAGAGGTTCGGCAAAGGCATGCGTATAGCCGCCGCGTGCTCCGCCGCGATGCTCGAACGGCGTGATCGCCGCATAACCGAGGCAGGTTGCGGACAGCCATGTGTTGTCCTCTCCCGCCACGGGCTTCGCTCCCAACGCTTCCACCAAAAGCTCGGCCTGATTCTTGGCCTTGTTTTCGAGCATGTCCCGCCTGTCCTTGACGACATACCCGTTCCCGACGCGATCAAACGCGGCCTTCAAGGAATTCTCAAACACGATTTCGCCATGTCCGGTTACGAGTCCGCCGGACAGCCGAGCCCCGTGCAGGAAATCCCGTGCTTCCGTCACATCCGACACTTGCTCCAGTTCCCAAATAATGCTCACGTGCAGATGGGTACAGGCCACAGGCTGTAAGGAAAGGGCGTGCGGATTTTTTGAAGAATAGTCGCTGCCATTGGCTGACTTGCCGAATGTGAACGCTGCCGCCCTCCGTTGCTGCGGCGAAAAGACGCCGTAAAAAGATTGTCCCAGCGCCTCGCGGTTGTGATGGATGAGGGCCATGCCCGTCACTTTCGCCCCTCCGCCCAGATGAAAGCAGAGCGCCTCTCCGAGGCCGTAGGCGGCGAACACCGGCGGCCCGCCCATCAGGAAAGAGGCGGCAAGCATATTGGCGGCCTGAACCCGCACGCGGGGAAAGACAAGGTAGCTCATCGAAACGCCTCCTCCAAAAGCCCCGCAACCGTCGCGGTCGCCGTCACGTCCAGAACCAGCATAAGGTTCCCCTTGACAGAGGGAGCCCGTTCCATGCCGTCGATTACCAACCATGCCATGTCGCGGGGCCATGTACTGTCACGCAAAGAAGGATCAAGCAGGGCGCGCATCGCAAGCGGCCTTAATTTCGGGGAAACCAGCGCCCTGTCCCCTGTTTCAGGATTCCGCGCCTGCGGCAGCATAGCGGCATAGTCCCGTAAGAGTTCCCCTGCTTCTTCAGCGCGTTGCAGAACAATAGCCGCAATGTTTCCCAGAAGGGCTTCCTCTTCCTGCCGCACTTTCAGGGTGGTCCGCCCAGGCCTGGCGGGCCCATCGTCCAGCCCATTCGGCTGTCGAAAATCCACATAGGCGCGCAAGGCTTGCCCCAATGGGCCGGAGGGAGAGAAATCAAGGGAAATTCCCTTATAATAGAAGGAAAAGGCCGTCCGCAAATCATCCGTGCTGCGGGGCGCATCCACAAAAAGCGGACGCTGCATGGCCCGCACAAGCCCGCCGACGTTCTGGGGATTGGAGCCGCCGATGCCAAATTGCGCCTGCCGCAACTTGCATATCTCCATGTGAGGGGCGCTTCCCCCATTCTCGTCGCCTTCGGGTTTTCCGGCGTGTTTTCGTGCCTCTTCACATGCGGCATTATGGCTGGAAACAAGCCCGTTGTTCTTCTCGAACAACAGTTCGCATACGCCGCCCGCAGTGATGGGCGTCATGGACACGTAACCGCCCTCAGAACCTTCTTTTGGGATCAATATCTGGCGTAAACGGTGATCCACATAGCCAAGGCCCACACTGAAAGACGAGGAACAGGCATCGGTCATGGCCTTTTCAATAGCCGCACGTTCTTCGGGGGATGCGTCTTTCGCAAAGGGGGTATTCCGCACCACGGCATTGACCTGTTTGCAGATACCCGCCATCGCCGCGCCGCCTTTGCCATAATCCAGCGAAAGGGATATGTTTCTCGCCATCAGCGTACGCGCCGAGACATAGGGGGCATCCAGCGCATCATCCGAAGCGAGGCGCACCCCTACAAGGGCCGCGTTGGAGTTGACCGTTTTGGAACTGAAGTGAACCAGTTCCGCAATGGTGTCGCGATAGGTTTCCGGTGGATAGGCTTTCCACGGTTTTTCATTTTTGGCCTGGCGTTTCTGTCGTCCGCCGTCCGCCTCCATGTTGGGTTCATCCATTCCTTCTCTCCTTGTCATTCCGCCGCCTGACGGCGGACAATCCCGAATCCCTTGTCATATTCCCATCTGTCCCTGTCGCCGTAGGAAACCAGTTCAGCCACGAGCGCCCGCGCCTCGTCCACGCCGACGGCATCGCATTGCGCGCGCATGGTTTCGGCATCCAGCCACAGCCACGCGTTGGGCAGGGCATCGACTTCCCGAAAGGAGCGTTCATCGCGCTCCACCCACTGGCCGCCCATACCGCGCCGTTCCCCTTGATACACAAACGTTTCGTAAACATCCTTAAGGCGTTCGGCATCGCGCCCCAGACGCCACGTTTCCGTTTTCCCCGTGCGATTGCGCAACGGGGTTTCGTCGTAAACATATTCGGAAAGCAGGGCGGCCGACGAACGCTCCGCAACAAAAGAGCAGTCCGCGGTTTCCAGCCCGAAATAAGAAGCGAGCCGCTTTTCAATGGCCTTGTCGTCGCGCAGAGCCAGTCGGCAGGCCTTGCCAAGACGTACATCCGCCGTTATGACAAGCCGCCCTGCACGCCACGGCAGGATTTGGGCCAGATCATGAATCTTATACCGTTCCTTGCCCTCTCCTTCATAGCCGGGCCAGCAGAACGCCGGGGCGTTGGTGGTGCCTCTGTCGTGGTTGCGGCAATGCCGCCAGTTGAACTGCGGCACGGCAATATTGGGGGCATCCTCGCACGGGCGCAGACGATGCCGGTTGACCCGGCCAGCGGCCTGCACCAGCGACTGAGCGCTCGACACGTCCAGCACGGCCCAGTCGAAATCGTGATCCCGTCCCACCTCTTCCACCGGCGTGGCGACTACGATGAAAGGCACATCCGGCCGTCCCTCGCGCGCGGCTTCATCCAAAAAGGCGCGGACCTCAGGGTCGGCCACGATATGCCCGTCGCCTTCCGCCCGCGAAAGCAGAAAATCCAGCCTTTTTTCCTTGTGAAAGCGGGCGATGCGCCAGTCGTTCGCATGATAACAGGCAACACGCGCCTGCGGCAGCTCCTTTGCCAGATGCCGGGCCACGTCCACGGCTGTGGCGATATTCGCCACGCGTACCAAACCAAAGGAATACGCCACGCCGGAGCGGGCATCCGTCAGGGCATGGCGGGCGTGCAGTTTCCGAACGCCCGTCGTTACGGCCTTCATCCATGCGCTCACGCTTTCTTCAGTCATGAGAAGCAGTTCGGCATAGCGGTACACAGGCAGCCCGGCTATGGCCTTCAATTGTTCGGACACCCGGCTGTCGTACAGTTCCAGCAAGGCCGCGGCCTTTTCCGCCGGGCCCTGCTCCGGTATATGAGGCACGGCTTTTACAGAGGGCGGCACGGCGTCATCAATGAAGGCCCGCACATACAGCGGCCTTGTCCCGGAAAGGGGATTTTCCTCGTCAGGACAGCCGTTCTTGCCCTGCCGCAAGGCGCGCGCCATTTCCGCGCCGGAAGCATAGGCCGCTTCCACGGCCTGTTGCACGGGGCGGGACAGCGTGGCTGAAGAACAGATGACGTTGCGTCCGAAAAAACCGCTCCACTGCACAAGGCGCAGCACGGCCACAAGAGATTCCGGCTCATAGGAGTCGGTCTCGTCAAGGACAAGATCGGCGCTCATAAGGCGCAGCAGGGCCTTGACGTGATGGCCTTGCCGATGCGGTTCTCCGGCGGCGATCAGGTAGTCGATGGTGGAAACCAGCAAAGGCGCGCCGACGATGCGGCGTTCCTGCGCTTTGGGGAAGAAGGATTCCAACCATGCGGGCAGGGGCCAGTTTCCGCCGGAAGTCAGGGCTTCCGGTTCCGCAGGGTTGCCGTCATCATCCGACCACGATGCGGCAATATGTTCCTTTTCTTTAAGGTGGGAAGCATTGAAAAGCGTCCGCGTCACGTCATCGCCGATGACCGTGGCGAGATCGCTGTCGGAAAGGCCAAGCTGACATTGCAGGGCCCGCCCCGTTTGCAGCGTAAGGCTACGCAGGTTCAAGGCGATGGAAAGCCGGGGAGTGGCGCTGCGGGAGAGGACGCAGGCCGCGCGCACGTTCATGCGCGTCTTGCCGCTGCCGGTTCCCGCCATGTTGAAAACAAGGAGGCCGCTTTCGGGATACGTTTCCCGGGCTTCGGCCAGCGCCTCAGCCGCCGTATTCTGCCATGCGAAACGGCTTTCCGGAGCCGCCGGGCGCAAGACGGCCTCCAGCGAGCAGGGTTGCAGCCCTGTCAGGGAGGCTTCGGGACGTTCCGCAAGATTCGCCATGCGCCAGACCATATCCGCCGCTTTTTCCGAAACGCGGGACAAATGGTCGGCAAGGCGTTGATTCAAACGGCGTCCATCGGGTGTGGCATACGTATTGGCGAAGGCGGAGGAAACATTGTCGCTCGGCGGGCATTCCAGCGCCGATACCGTGTGATCCGCAAGGACAAGAGCCGCGCGTGCATAAAGGAAAACGGCCCTCCAATACGGAATCCACCTCTCGCCCGCCATAGCCGCGGTCGCTTCGGAAAGGCGCTTGTCCAGCCGGTGTGCGAGTTCCCAAAAGGAATCTTCCGGATCAGACCACGGAGTGAAAAGGGGATCATTGGACGAGCAGCACAGGTTTTCCCGTACGAGCCTTCCTCTCGGGCTGGGCAAGCGAGAGGAGAACAATCCATGATGTGTGGAAACAAGCGCATCCACGCATTCTTGCGCCGAGGCAAGTCCGTGGGGAGCGGCATTGATGATTTCACGCTCTCCAAGAAACAGGCGGAGGCGTGTTGCGTAGGCGCTTGTCCACGCAGACTCCCAGTCCATCCCGGATCGCAGCGCCTGCCACAGCTTGAGCGATAGCCACTCATGCCGCACGGCATCAGCCAGTTCGGCCTTGCCTCGTAGCTTTTTCTGGAACTTCAGAGAGTATTTGCCCACGTCATGCAGCAGGCCCGCCAAACGCGCCGCCAATCCCGCATGTCGAACCCACTCGGGCACGCCCACAGGAGCGGCAACCCGGCGATGCCCCACCGGAAAATGGCCCTCCGGCCCGAAACGTCCCCGCGCCCCCACTATCCAAAGCAACTTCATACGACGGCGTCCGTCGTTCTGGTAACAGGCCACGGAAGTCTGCCGTGTGGCACTCCGGGCCAAAGCGGTACGCACTTCCTGCAAGCCTTCGGCCGTCATAGGCGACATCCAGCAACGTTCCCCTGCGCGCAGGGCATAACTATCAAGTATGGCCCGACTGCGCGGAAGAGCCCGTTTCTGACAAGCGGAAATGAAGATAACATGCATAGGAGAAAAGATAGCGGTTTATACAGTCTAGAGCAATACTGCACGGCAACCGTACCTGATCTTTTTTACAGCTTCCTTTCGGCTTCATAAAAAAGTTGTTTGGAAAAAGCTTTTGGAATAAGGTAATTGAAACTACATAGCGAAAACGAAGCCATTGGAGAACCCTACAATGCAATCCCTTGAAAGATAAGGATGTTGCCTTGTAGAGTTGTAGTTATCCGCCGTGTAGGCGGCTTAGAAGACGTCCCTCCGGCGGGGAGATTTGTTCCCGTGGTTATCCGCCGTGTAGGCGGCTTAGAAGTCCATGCGTTCGCCGGGCTCGGCGTCGTCGGCGTTATCCGCCGTGTAGGCGGCTTAGAAGAGAGGGTACAGCGGAGGGGGGATTCTTCCCCTGTTATCCGCCGTGTAGGCGGTTTAGAAGCAGCCGTCACCGAACCAAGAGCCAAAGAGCGCGTTATCTACTGCGTAGGTGGTTTAGAATTTTTAAAGATTCTTCGTATGTTAGACCGCCGGGCAGGCGGATAGAACAAAAACTTTGCCTTTTAAAGATTAATTGTATGGGCTTCAGGTCCATCCATGTTTTTCCACAGGACACGGGGAGAGGTGTTCTTTTTCGCATCCTTCCATTTCCTCATCGAGACGTTTTGCCTTCACGACGAGGGCCTCGGTGATCTTTGCCAGCGTGTTGCACTCACCAGCGCCGATGGTATCGTCACGGGTAGCCGCGTGAACGGGCCGCGCGGATGATTCTGTTCTCCGGGATAAATCAGGTATCGTCATGCCCTTTTTATTCACTCTGATATGACGTTTAAAAACAGGCACCGCAAAAGAATTTCCCTTGCCGCCTCATGGGGAATAAAAATAAAGAAGTCCAGCGACGTACAAACATCGCTGGACATTCCTGACGTTCCCCTACTTGCCAAAGGAACACTTGGGATAGGTACAAATCTTGCAGCCCAGACAATAGCCGCCCTCGCCGAGGCGGGCGAGTTCCGCGCGGGAGATTTCGCGCCCGGCGAGCAGCCGGGGCAGGACCAGATCAAGGAAGGTCGTCTTATAGTAGAGGGCACAGGCGGGCACGCCGAGCACCTGCATTCCGCCGTGGTAGCCGGGAATGCGACCCATGAGGCTCATGGTCCCGGGCAGCACGGGAACGCCGTGCAGCACATCGGTGAGTCCGGCCTCCACCAGCGCCCGGCGGGTCATGTCGTCGGGATCGACCGAAAGTCCGCCCGTGGTCACGAGCAGATCGGCTCCGGCCTCGCGGATGTCGGCCACGCCCGCGGCGATGCGCTCCACGTCGTCCGGCGCGATGACCGCCTTGACCACCTCACAGTGGAACTGGCGGGCCTTGGCCGTGATCACCGGGATGAACTTGTCTTCAATGATGCCCTGAAAGACCTCGGTCCCGGTCACGAGGATGCCCACCTTGGCCCGGCGCAGCGGCAGCACCTCAAAAAGCGGCGTTTCCCCGAGCGCGGCAAGAGCCTCACCCAGCCGTTCGCGGGAAATGTGCAGGGGGATGGCCCGTGTCCCGGCCAGCCGCGCCCCGGCGTCAACCACCGTGGCGTCCTGCCGCGTTGCCGCCATGACCTCCGGCACCATGTTGAAACGGCGCAGCCGTTCCACGTCCACGCAGAACAGCCCGTCGCGCTCGGCGGTAAAGTCGATCTTGCCCTCGTGCGGCGGCAGCGCGTAGGCCACGCCCGGTCCGGCCATGCGCCGGGCAAAGGCTTCGGCGGCCTCGTTTTCGTGCACCAGCTCCCCGGCTTCGGGCGCGTCTTCGCGGACAGCCACGTGGAACCGCCCCATCTGCTGGAGGCGGCAGATGTCGCCTACCGAAATGCGCTGCCCGGCCCGGAACTCCGGCCCCTTGAAGACGCCGGGCTCGATGCGGGTCATGTCATGCGCCGCCGTCTTGCCCACGGCTTCCTCCACCGGGACCACCCGCGCGGCGGGGGCGGCCTTGATCACGCGGCCCGCCGTCACATAGGGCGCTTCGCCCTGACAGCCCCGGCAGATGGGGCCGTCCTCCCGGGGATAGGCCTCGCCGCACTGCGGGCAGACGCCGATAACGCTCATGTGGCTGTGCCCAAGAAAGCGGCGTTTCATGGTTACGGGCTCGACCTTGCAGATGGCGTCCCCGGCGCTTTCGATCTCATAGAGAAGACGCGCCTCGTCCTGTTCCTTCTTGGGCTTTTCCTTGAGGAACCAGCCGCGGATTTCCGGGAAGGCGTCAAGCCTGGCGGGATCGACGCTCACGCGCACGCCCTCGCCCGTATGCTTGTCGAAGAGCGACACGGCGTAGCGCCCCAGATTGTGCACCTTCATCCAGTTGTTGCCCGCGCTGCACAGGGTAAGGAGCTGTACGGCATCGGGCAGGCATTTACGCGTTTCCACCACCGCCTCGAAGAGCGTCCCCTCCGGGATGCGCGACTTGGCAAGCTCGACCATATAGCCGCCGATGAGCAGCCCCGGGGCGGCGTAGCCGTGAAAATTCTCGGCAAGTCGCTTGAATTCCTCAAAGGTATACGATCCGATATTCATCCGCTCTCCTTGTTGGTAAAGGTTCAGGCGTTAAAGTACGTGCTTCCCGGCGCGCTGTCAGCAGAAAAAGGACCGCCCCGCGCGGGCAGGCCGTCCCTCCGGCCATCCTGACTTCCCGGGATACGCGCCCCGCGCCGGACAATGCCGCCGCAGACCTCCAAACGACGGAGACGGCCCGCCCTCCAAGGCCGTGGGAAGGGGACCGGCGGGCCTCCTTCACGGCGGAGGCGGTCTTCCCTGCGGCGCGGCGGGGAGCACGGCATAAAAAAAGCCCGCCGAAGCGGGCCACCGTTACATGGACTGGAACACCCAGACGGCCTTGCCGACGAGCCGCCCGGCCTCTTCGCGGGAGAGGCGCATGTCCGGGTGCTGCGGATGGTCGGCGCACAGGACGAGGGTGTCGCCGTCGCAGAAGAGGCGCTTGAGCACCACGCCCTCAAGCGGCATGTAGACCGCGAAGATGTCGCCGCTGGAAGGCCGCACTCCCTGCATGTCCACGCCCACGAACGCGCCCTTGCGTACCGTAGGGGCGAAGCCGTCTCCGGTCATGCGCAGGATGCGGATGGTGCGCCCGGCGTAAGGCTCGGGCACGACGATGCAGCCCGAGGGCGTCCACTCTTCCCCGCCCAGATCATGCGAATTGTAATAGGGCCTTGATACGCCCTGCATGAGCGGAGAGGCCGGGATGCTCGGCTCGACGTAACGCCCCTCCTCCGTCCGCAGCAGCATGGGGCCTTTCCCCTGCCTGAGCCAGTCCGGGTTGACGCCCCGTTTTTCAAAAAGCGTGAGGTACCAGCCCGGAGGCACGGTATTACGCTTTTTGGACTCGGAAATCGTCGACTGCTTGATGCCGAGGACATCCGCCAGCTCCTGCTGGGTGCTCGTGCCCGTCACCTGCAGAAATCTGCGGAAAATATCATCAAATGTATCGTTAGTCATGGAATCCGCCTTCATGGTGGACGCCTGCGGGACCGCACCCCGGCATCCTGTTAGAGTCTTGCGTTTGTATGTTTTAAGATACATCTTTTTGTCAAGCCTGCGCTAGAGAAGCGATATGGAAGACATACCGGGATTGAAAGCCGCCATCGCGACCGTGCTCCGGCGCGCCCGGCGCGAATCGAGCTTTTCACAGCAAAAACTTGCTGATTTTTCCGGTCTTTCCAGAATCCACATCGCTCAGCTTGAGGGCCGCCGCCAAAACGCTACCCTCAACGCGCTGTTGCTTATCGCCGTAGCTCTGAAGATGGATGGCCTCTATCTTTTGACAATGATCCACGAGGAAATGGCACGCGGGCAAAAAACGTCCACGGGCCTGAGCAAGCGCCCCGAAGCCGTGCGCACGCCGCCCGAGGCCGCATGCCGACGCAAATGCCCCTGAACGGAGGGGCAAGCCCGCCACATCGACCACTGGGGCCTGCGGGCAAGGCCCTTTTCCCGGCCCCGTGCAGGGCCGCTGCTCCCGGCGTATCGAAACCCGAGCCCGCCCGGAACGTCCTTCAGGGAGAGCGTCCCTTCCTCGGACGGGTTTTCGGCCTGCCTCGTCCTTGGCCCGGCGACGTGCAAGGCCCCCTCCCCCGCAAAGGCGCAGGGCCGGATGCCCCGGACTGCGGCGTATGGAAATCCGCCCCGGCCCGGCGGCTTCCCGGGGCCGCGCCGTGAGAAGACCGCCACGCGCCCGATGGGATGGTGCCCTTCAAGCGTTCCTGTACGCGCCGAAGACCACCGCGCGCGCCGGATGGGATCACCCTTTCCCCACGCGGCCCCTGTGGGCGGGCCTATGGGTTGTGGGCGGGAAGGACGTACCCTCCCCCGAACGGTTGAAGCTGGCAAGCCCAGCCTCCCTTCCCGGAAGGATGCCCCTCAGACCGGCCAGGCCTTCCGGCACAGCGAGAGGTCTGAGGAAACGGCTTGGAGTACGTATGTGTATGGCGGTCAAAGGCCGCAAGGATCCCCGGTGACTGGCTCGCCCGGCGGAAAAAGGGCTACGGGCCGCACTCCGTTTCCCGATAAGCCCCGCCAGCACTCCCCTTTCCCGATGACCGAACCCCGCCGCAACAAGCGTCCCGCGTACGGAGGCGCACCCGACGCCGAGACCGCGGCGCTGGGCCTGTCCAGCCAAGAGCCCGTAGGCGGCGCACCGCTGACGCTCCCTTGCTTGCGCCGACAGCGGGACCACGGCCCTCGTGCGGCCTGCTTCCGGCCTTACCTCGCCCCTTCCTCACCCGGCAGCCATTGCAGCCAGAGCGAGCGCGTCCGGGGCCCGTCGCCTTCGCACAGGTAGACGCTTTGCCATGTGCCGAGGCGGATGTCGCCCTCCTCGACGATAAGGAGGAGGGACGGCCCCATGAGGCTGGCCTTGACGTGCGCGTCGCTGTTGCCCTCCGCGTGTCGCCATGCCCGCCCCAAAGGGACAAGTTCCGTCAGAAAGGCGGTCATGTCCCGCCGGACGTCGGGGTCCGCGCCTTCATTGATGGTCAGCCCGCAGGTGGTGTGGGGGCAGAAAACGGCCAATGCGCCGCGCCGCCAACCCTTACGGCGCACGACCTCGCGCAGCCTTTCGGTGACGTCGATCATCTCCTCGCGCCGCCCGGTACTTACGGAACAAGTCTCCATAGACAATCCTTTGTGTGTTATAGAAAAACCTTTTCCGGGCTTTCTAACGGGAACATCCCGGAAAAGCAAGCAATCCAGCTCAGACAAACGCCCGGGTCCGGGTTGTTTTTTTGTAAAGAACTTCACATAATTTTCTGGACATCACGCAAGGCCGAATAGTATACTTTACAAATGAAAAGCCCTGAGAGAGAGAGAGAGGGAGAGAGAGAGAGAGAGAGAGAGAGAGAGAGATGAGGAGGTTGATCCGGTGAATCAGGGAAGCTGGAAAACCCTCCGCCTATACGCCCTGTACTCGCTGGGGGCGGCCATCGTGCTTTCCGCCATTTTCCTGTTCTACCTCCACCGGACGGAAACGGCCATCGAAGCACAGGCGGAGACACAGCTCGCCGAAGTGACGCGGCAATATACAAAAGCCATCGAAACCGATCTGGAAGGCAATCTCCAGCTTGTACGGGCTCTGGCCCTCGCGCTGGGGCGTCTTGGCGTGTCCGCTCCTTCCGAGATACTGCCGCTGCTGCGCGATGAGTCGATTTTGGGCGGTTACAAGCGCATGGGCGTGATCACCCTTGACGGCATGGCCCACACCACGGATGGCCGCGAATTCGACGCTTCGGATCGCGCCTATTTCCGGCGGGCCCTGCAAAGCGAAAGCACGCTGGCCGCAATGCTCGTCGACAAGACGGACAAGCGGCCCATCAACGTGTATGCCGCCCCCATCCTGCACGGGGACCACGTTGCCGCCGTCCTCTTCGCCACCGTCCCCACCGACGCCTTTTTAAACCACATCGACGACCGTCTCTTCAACGGCAGGGGGCAGGTGCTGGTAACGGACGTGAGCGGCGCCATCCTCTTCCGGGGCAAGGGGCAAGTTCGCCTGAACCGCTACGCCAACATCTCGGAACTTTTCCCCTTCGAGGCTCCCCCGCCCGGCGAGGCGGACTCCATGCACGCCGGGCATCAGGGCATGTTCCATTACGAGGGCCAAACCTTCTTCATCGCCCACACGCCCATGACATTCCTTACCCACTGGAACGTCTATTCGCTGGTGCCCGAGTCCACCCTGAACGCGGACGCGGGCAGCATCCAGCAGGGCGTGCTTCTGCTGCTGCTCTTCTTCATCCTGATGAGCATGTTCTTTCTGGGCTTCATCATGCGGATGCAGGGCGGCTACACCCGGCGGCTCGAAAAGGCGCGGCAGATGATCGACGCCATGATCCGCAACATCCCCGGCGGCTTCTTCCGCTACGACGCCAAAACGCAGACCTTCGACTACGTGAGCGAGGGCTTTTTGAAGCTGCTCGGCCACACGCACGAAAGTTTCAAGGCGGCCTGCTCCAACCGCTTCGATCTCTTCATCCACGAGGAGGACCGCGCGCGGGTGCTCGAATCCATCCGCCGCCAGACCGCCGTAAGCGACTATGACAAGGTGGAATACCGCGCCCGCACCGCCGATGGGCATACGCTGTGGCTCTTCGACAACGGCCAGCTCGTGCGCGACGACAACGGCGAGTGGTTCTACGTCATCGTCATGGACATCACGCCCCTGCGTAACGCGCAACAGGAACTGCGCATCAGCGAGGAACGCTACCGCATCATCACGGAACTCTCCGAAAGCATCATTTTCGAACACGATCTGCGCCGCCGCCGTTTCTACCTCTCGCCGCGCTTCCGGGAAAAATTCGGGTATACCCCGGACGTGGACACCGGAAGCGATTCGCTGCCGGAAACCTGCATTTACTACGAGGACAGGCAGCTTTACACCGACTTTGTGGCCACGCTGCGGGCGGGGCGGCCTGCCTGCGCCGAGCTGCGCCTTGTGCGCCATCCTTCCGGCTCGCTGTGGTGCCGCGTGAGCGCGGCCGCCATCTTCGACGACGCCAACGTTCCGGTGCGCGTGGTGGGCGACATCACGGACATCGACAGGGCAAAGCGCACCGCCGAGCGGCTGCGCCTTCAGGCGGAAACCGATCCGCTCACCGGGCTCTACAACAAAAGGACGGCCAGCGCCCGCATCGCCGCCTGCCTTGAGGAAGGCCGCCCCGCCGGGCTGCACGCCCTGCTCGTCATCGACATCAACCACTTCAAACGGATCAACGATACGTGCGGCCACCTCTCCGGGGACGAGGCCCTTGCGGAAATGGCCCGCCGCCTCCTCACCGCCATCCGGCAGCACGACATCGCCGGGCGCGTGGGCGGGGACGAATTCATCGTCCTCCTGCGCGACGTCCCGGACCGCGACACCCTCGCCAAGCGGCTGCAAAGCATCCGCGACACGTTGTCCTTCTCCATGCCGGAATTCGGCCTGCGCCTTTCCGCCAGCATCGGGGCCGCCGTCTTCCCCGAAGACGCGCGGACCTATACCGAACTCTTCCAGCTTGCCGACAAGGACATGTACCGGGTCAAAAAAGAACGCGACAAGGCCGCCCTGCACGATGCGGCGGGGCTTCCCGCCGGTCCCTCTTCCGGGAGAGGGGAAAACGGGGCGTAAGGGCCCCGCCAGAGGCCCGCGTGAAACCGCCCCCGGTCAGACACGGCGGCGAGCGGCCTTGTCGCGGCTGCCCGGAACAAGGCCGGGCGAAAAGAAGGCGGGAGACGGGCCAAGCCGCACGGAGTCAAGGCCGGACGGAACGTAGCCGCGCGGGAAAAGCCCGGGACGCGGGCAAGGGGCTTCCGAAAAACGCCCTTCCGCCAACATCCCCGGGAGGTTTCTCCGGCGGCCCTTCCCGAGGCGTTTTTGTGCACCCGAGCCAAAGGAAAAACGTATGGCCCACCACTATTCCCATTCCCTCTACGACCGCCTCGCGGACCGGCTGAACCAGTTCCCGCAGGGCGCGCCGCTGTCCCGAAGCCTCTTTGAAATCCTGAAAATCCTTTTTTCCGAACAGGAAGCCGGACTGGTGGCGCAACTGCCCATCAAGCCCTTCACGGCGGAACGCGCCGCCGCCATCTGGAAGATGGACGAGACGCGGGCGCGAGCCTTGCTTGAGGATTTGGCAAGCCGCGCCATGCTGCTGGACATGGAGCAGAACGGGCGGCAGCTTTTCTGCCTGCCGCCGCCGATGGCGGGCTTTTTCGAGTTTTCCATGATGCGGGTGCGCGGCGACGTGAACCAGAAGGCACTGGCCGAGCTTTACTACCAATACCTGAACGTGGAAGAGGATTTCGTCAAGGCGCTCTTCGTGGAGCACGGGACGCCGCTTGGCCGCATCTTCGTGCAGGAGGCCGCCCTGCCGCAGGACGGCAAGCTTGAAGTCCTCGACTATGAGCGCGCCTCGCACATCATCAAAACGGCTTCGCACATCGGCATCAGCATGTGCTACTGCCGCCACAAGATGCAGCATCTGGGCCGCGCCTGCGACGCGCCGATGGACATCTGCATGACCTTCAACACCTCGGCCCGCTCGCTCATCAAATACGGCCACGCCCGGCAGGTGGACGCCGCCGAGTGTCTGGACCTTCTCGCCACGGCGCAGGGGCATAATCTGGTGCAGTTCGGGGAAAACACCCGCGAAGGGGTCAACTTCATCTGCAACTGCTGCGGCTGCTGCTGCGAGGCGCTCCTCGCGGTCAAGCGCTTCGCCATCGCCCGGACCATCCATTCCAACTTCATCGCCGCAAGCGGCGGGGACTGCCGGGGCTGCGGCAAATGCGCCAAGACCTGCCCGGTGAACGCCATCACCATGCAAAACGGCCCGGCGGGACGGCCTTTCGCCTTCGTCGATCCCGAACGCTGCATCGGCTGCGGCGTCTGCGTGCGCGCCTGCCCCGCCGGGGCCATCCGGCTTGAAGCCCGGCCGGAACGCGCCATCACCCCGCTCAACACCGTCAACCGCGTGGTTGCGATGGCCGCCGAACGCGGGATGCTGCGCGAACTCATCGAGGACAACGACGCGATGGGCAACCACCGTATCATGGCCGCGGTCATCGGCGCGATCATGAAGCTGCCCGGCGCGCCCCGCGCCCTTGCCGTGGCCCAGCTCAAATCACGCTATCTCGAAAACCTCATCGGCAAGATGGGCTAGACCCTGTCGTCAAAAGGCGGATGATGGATTGACCGTATGAGAAAACCATAAACAAGGCGAATAATTCTTAATAAAAATCAATATATTGATGATTCATGACGACACATGCCCGGGCGTGTGGACACTCAAGAAGGCCCGTTTTTGGGGCGTCTGGCCGTGTACGCCGTCAGGAAAAGGGTTTTTCCTGCCCCACCCGAACAATGAGGACAGGCTCAAGAGTGGCAACAGGCCCGAATAGTATCAACAAGCCCAATGTCTTGGAAACGCTAGCCCGCCACCCTCCTGTTTGGAGGCGTTGAGGAAAAGACTTGTCCCCGATGACGGACAGGCAAAACACCAAAACAACGAAACTGTATATATCGGCTCAACACGCCCCGGCCCTGCCCGCAAAAGGCTGGAGACAAAGAAAAAAAGGAAGAAGAAGAAGAAGAAGAAGAAGAAGGAGGAGGAAGAAGAAAGAAAGGAAGGAAGGAAGGAAGGAACGGACACGCGAACGCCCCGGAAGGAGCCACGGATAAGGCCAGCCCTCCCCGGCGAAAGGGAAGCCTCTTCCTTCCGACGGCGCAACGGTTCCATGCGTCCCGGACGGCGGCGCATTCCTTCCCCGTTCCCGGCGTCCCTTCGCCCTGTCCCGGCTCTGCCCTCCTTCCATCTCCTGCCGTGAAAAACCGCTGCGTTCATCAACCCCATACCTGAGACAGGGAGGCCATGCGGACGGAAATCTTCCCATTGGCGCGCCGCAATCAGGACGTGACAAGGACCGGGGCCATGCGGGAGGGCTTGCCCCTACCTCGCCAGTCGCCACATCGCCTCGAAAACCGGCCCCGCGGCGGCACGCAACACCGCGCATGGGCATCATGGGAGCCCGTGGCACAAGGGCATAGGCCATCCCGTCTCCGACGCCCCTCCTTCACCCCCGCCTCATAGCCCTCACCGCCCGCGCCGCGCTCCTTTCAGGCCCGCCCACGCCGCACGTTCTCTCCTTCCACGGCTAGGCGCCCTTTCCTTCCGTCCCCACCGCCATCTTCCAGACCCGCCTCTTCCCTCCTCATTCCATGACCTGCGGCGACGCACGCCCCTTGCGGCGGCAGCCGTCATCCCCCTGTGCGAGCGCCTCGAAGGGTCGGGGCTTTTCCGCCGGAAGCGGTTGACCCCGGCCTTCTCACGGTGTAACAGGGAAGGCGTTCATGAGAAACGCTCATGAGCGATATTCTGTAAGGGTGGTGCATCAATGCTGTACGCGCGCTACTGAGCGACGATCTGCGGAACCCCACGGCGTGAGGTTCTCAGGGTCTGCACGGACGCGGAAAAAGCATCCTTCCGCCGCCCTTCCAGCTTGCCGTTTGGAGGGAGGCCGTAGGATTTCCCTCTTTCCGCGTTCAGGATGGAGCCATGTGAAGCATGGAGTATCCGCCGCAACGTTTCGGAAGGAGGAGACATGAAAAATCCCTTGGCGACAACGCCCGGCATCATCGTGGTGGGCGCGGTCATCGGCCTCATCGCCGTCTGGCTGCAAAAGCTGGGCAATCCCGCAAACATGGGCATCTGCGTCGCGTGCTTCGAGCGCGACGTGGCCGGAGGGCTCGGGCTGCACCGGGCCGCCATCGTCCAATACCTGCGCCCTGAAATCATGGGCCTCGTGCTCGGCTCCCTCGCCGCCGCCCTCGCTACGCGCGAGTTCAAGCCGCGCGGCGGTTCCGCCCCCCTCGTCCGCTTTGTCCTCGGCATCATCGCCGCGATGGGCGCGCTGGTCTTCCTCGGCTGTCCGTGGCGCGCCATCCTGCGCCTCGCCGGTGGCGACGGCAACGCCATCCTCGGCCTTGCCGGGCTGGCTACCGGCATCTGGATCGGGACGCTCTTCTTCAAGCGCGGCTATTCGCTGGGCCGCAGCAACGGGCAAAGCGCCGTCTCGGGCGCGCTCTTCCCGGCGCTCATCGTCGGCCTGCTCCTGCTCTACCTCGTCTTCCCGCAGATTCCGGGCGAACCGCAGAGCGGCCCCCTCTTCTACTCCGTGAAGGGGCCGGGCTCGCAGCACGCGCCTTTCATCGCCTCGCTGGGGCTGGCCTTCGTCATCGGGATCATCGCGCAGCGCAGCCGCTTCTGCACGATGGGGGCTTTCCGCGATCTCTTCCTTTTCCGCTACACCCACCTTTTCCTCGGGCTCGCGGCCATGTTCGCCGCCGCCTTCGTCGCCAACGCCCTGACCGGCGGCCTCAAGTTCGGCTTTGAGGGCCAGCCCGTGGCCCACAGCGACTTTGTGTGGAACTACCTCGGCATGGTCACCGCCGGGCTCGCCTTCGCGCTCGCGGGCGGCTGCCCCGGCCGCCAGCTCTTCATGGCCGGGGAAGGCGACAGCGACGCGGCGCTGTTTGCCCTCGGGATGCTCGTCGGCGCGGCGCTGGCCCACAATCTGGGAACGGCCAGTTCCGGGACCGGCATCGGCGTCTATGGCGTACAGGCGACCCTCATCGGCTTTGCGGTCTGCCTCGTCATCGGTTTCATCCATTCCAGAAAAGCGTAAGGAGGCCCTGCCATGCGTACCGTCGACACCCGGGGGCTTTCCTGCCCCCAGCCGTTGATCCTTTTCCATCAGGCCCTTGCGGAAAATGCGGCCGAACCGCTGGACGTGCTGGTAGACAACGAGGCCAGCCTTGAGAACGTCACCCGCGCCGCCGAGAAAAAAGGCTGGACCGTGGCCGCCCGTGATGAGGGCGACGGCGTCTTCCGGCTGGAACTGCGCCGATGAGCACCTTCTTTTCCCGGCTTGCCGGGTTCTTTCAGGGGAAGCCCTCCGGGGCTTCCCCCGCCTCCGCGCCGCCGCCTTCCGGCCCGGCGGGGGAACGGGGCTTTCTCGTCTTCCAGCACACGGGCGAGGTCATCCGCGCCGAACGCATCCTGCGCGAAGCGGGTTTCGCCGTGGAGGTGAAGGGGCCGCCCCCGGAACTGCGCACGGGCTGCGACATGGTGGTGGTCTTCGATCTCATGCTGGAGCCGCCCGTGCGCAAGGCGCTGGAAGCCGAGGGCCTTGATCCCGTACAGTCCGTGCCCGTGCGGGACGCCCTGCTTGAGCCCGTCTCCCTCTTTCAGGTTCAGGACTACGGGGACTGGTTCATGGTGCGCGCCGCCAACATGAAAATCACTGTGGAGCGCGCCAGCGGCACCATCGTCAACGTTTCGGGCGGCGGCTGCCCGGACGTGCCCTATCTGGCCGCGCTGCTGACCGGGCAGTCCATCGCGGACGCCGAGGAGCCCCGCGTCAAGGGGCGGACCCTCTGCTCCTATTCGCTGCAACGCGCATTCGAGGAGGCAAGACGGCTATGGCGTGGATGATTTGCGGCACGGTGCCGGACGCCTCCTTTCCCCTTGTGGAGGGGCGTTGGCGGCTGGAAGGGGGGCTCCTGCACGCCGAGGATGGGGGGCTTCCTCCGCTTCCGGTGCGGCGCGGCACGCCCGCCCTGCTCGGAACGGCCCTGCTCGCGTGCGAGGCGCTGGGGGCCGAACCTCCCCGGGCTCTGCTGGCCGGGGACATCGGCGACGGCGACGGAAGCCGCAGGCTTTACGGCCATCTGGCCGCCTCCCTGAAGGACGCCCGTGTGGAGGGGCTTACCTTCCACTACCTTTTCCCGGACGTGGACGGCCACAACCGCGTGCTTATGGCTCTTGAAGACATGGACCCCAAACCGACGCTCGTTGCGGACGCGGGTTTCATGTACGTTGCCAAGATGAGCGGCTACGCCGACGCCTACGACCTTTTCACCCCGGACGCCGGGGAACTGGCCTTCCTCGCGGACGAGAAGGCCCCACATCCCTTCTATACCCGGGGCTTTCTGCTGGCCGGAGACGCGGACGTGCCGGAACTGGCGGCGCGCGCCCACCGGCACGGGAACGCCGCGCGCTTCCTGCTCGTCAAGGGACGGACGGATCGCCTCGTGCGGGAGGGCCGCGTCGTCGGAGAAGTGGACGGCCCGCAGGTGCCCGCTCTGGAACCCATCGGCGGCACGGGCGACGTGGTGACCGGCCTCGTGACCGGGCTGCTCGCCTCGGGCATGGACATGACGCGGGCCTGCCTTACGGCGG
>OFGR01000966.1_pt1 | contig 25552 bp, 21 predicted proteins | sample 1521811 | NCBI WGS metagenome assembly OFGR01 (sample SAMEA3504098, study PRJEB24116) | mouse gut metagenome | biome: mouse gut; feature: mouse-associated habitat; material: faeces | place: Denmark | collected 2011
TGAACCAATACAACTCATCCATAAGCTGAGGGCAGACCGCAGCCTTGCCAAAGATGAGTGGATCGCTCTGATCGCTAACCGGACGCCGGATCTTGCCGAATATCTCTTCTCTCTTGCAAGGGAAGAACGAGAACTCTATTACGGTCGGGATATCTACATCCGCGGCCTGATCGAATTCACCAACTACTGCCGGAATGATTGTCTGTACTGCGGGATCCGCAAAAGCAATCCTCACGCCGTGCGCTACAGGCTTACTCCGGACGCCGTCCTGTCCTGCTGCCGCACCGGATATGAACTGGGTTTCCGCACTTTCGTCCTGCAGGGCGGAGAAGACGGCTATTACACCGACGACAGACTGGCGCCGCTCATCCGGCACATCAAAGAGCTGTACCCGGATTGTGCCATAACTCTTTCCGTCGGCGAAAGATCTTATGACAGCTACCGTTTATTATTTGACGCCGGAGCAGACCGGTATCTCCTGCGGCACGAGACATACAATGCCGGGCACTATTCCCGGCTTCATCCACCGTCCCTTACCGCAGCCGCCAGGCAGAAATGCCTGTGGGACTTACGTAGCATCGGATATCAAGTCGGAACCGGGTTCATGGTTGGTTCGCCTTACCAGACGCCGGAGCACCTGGCGGAAGATATGTTATTCATCAAAGAACTGAACCCTCAGATGGTAGGGATCGGTCCCTTTATCTCACACCGCCGGACGCCTTTCGCAGACAAGGAATCCGGCACCCTGGAACTGACCCTGTTCATGCTCGCTCTGTTGAGGCTTATGCTTCCGAAGGTGCTGCTGCCGGCAACTACCGCTCTGGGAACCATTGATCCTTGCGGAAGGGAACTTGGGATACTCGCCGGCGCCAACGTCGTCATGCCCAATCTGTCGCCCACAGAAGTCCGCAAAGACTATCTGCTCTACGACAACAAGATCTGCACCGGGGACGAAGCCGCCGAATGCGTATCCAGCCTCAAGGAACGTATAGAATCCATCGGCTGCCGGATCGTCACCGCAAGAGGCGATTCTCTGAACTATTGATCCAAAATTCCAAATCAGGAGGAACCATAAATGTATGATGTAAATTCAAAACACCCCGAAGACTTTATCAACCACGACGAGATCCTCGATACCCTTGCCTATGCAGACGAAAATAAGGCAAATGCAGAGCTGATCGAATCTCTCATTGAGAAAGCCGCTCTGCGCAAAGGGCTTTCTCACCGCGAAGCTTCCGTCCTGCTCGCATGTGACGACGACGGGCTGAACCAGAAGATCTTCCGCCTTGCCGAACAGATCAAGAAGGATTTCTACGGAAACCGTATCGTGCTCTTCGCGCCTCTCTACCTGTCCAACTACTGCGTCAACGGATGCACATATTGTCCGTATCATCTGAAGAACAAGCATATCGCCAGAAAGAAGCTGACCCAGGAAGACATCCGCCGAGAGGTGATCGCCCTGCAGGATATGGGGCACAAGCGTCTTGCCCTGGAAGCCGGAGAGGATCCGGTCCACAACACCATGGAATACTACCTGGACTGCATCAACACCATCTACGGCATCAAGCACAAGAACGGTGCGATCCGCCGTGTGAATATCAATATCGCCGCAACCACCGTCGACAACTACCGCCTGCTCAAGGAAGCCGGGATCGGAACCTATATCTTGTTCCAGGAGACCTATCACAAAGAAAGCTACCTAAAGCTGCACCCAACCGGTCCGAAGCATGATTATGATTATCACACTACTGCCATGGACCGCGCTATGGAGGGCGGGATCGATGACGTCGGCGTAGGCGTTCTCTTCGGACTGGACAAATACCGCTATGAATTTGCAGGGCTTCTGATGCATGCGGAGCATCTGGAAGCAGCTTTCGGCGTGGGACCGCACACCATCAGCGTGCCAAGGCTTCGTAATGCAGATGATATTGACGCGGATTCATTTACAAATGGGATTGACGACGACACCTTCGCGAAGATCGTGGCATGTATCCGGATCGCCGTTCCTTATACCGGCATGATCATCTCTACCCGCGAGAGCCAAAAGACCCGGGAACGCGTCCTTCATCTTGGCATTTCCCAGATCAGCGGCGGTTCCAGGACAAGTGTCGGCGGCTATTGCGAACCGGAACCGGAAGATGAGAAATCCGAACAGTTTGACGTCATTGACAACCGAACTCTGGACGAGGTCGTACGGTGGCTGATGGAGATGGATTATATCCCAAGCTTCTGTACCGCATGCTACCGCGAAGGACGGACCGGAGACCGCTTCATGTCCTTGTGCAAGAGCGGTCAGATCCAGAACTGTTGCCACCCCAACGCTCTGATGACGCTGGAAGAGTATCTGATGGATTATGCCTCTCCCGCCACGAAAGCGATCGGGGACAGGCTGATCGACAGGGAAGTCCTGAACGTACCTAACGAGAAGGCGCGCGCGGTCGTACTGGAGAATCTCCGGCTGATCCGCGAAAATAACCGCAGAGATTTCCGCTTCTAAGCACCTACTGATGAATGAAGCGTATGTTTCCATATGACTAAGGAGGTCTTTCACCATGAGTTTAAATAACACCCCGTCTTCCGAACGCATACACATCGGCATATTCGGAAAGAGAAATGCGGGCAAATCAAGCATCATCAACGCCCTGACCGGACAGGATCTTTCCATCGTATCCGACATAAGAGGAACCACCACCGATCCTGTCCTGAAAGCCATGGAACTGCTTCCGCTCGGCGCGGTAGTCATGATCGACACTCCCGGCATTGACGACGAAGGCGAGCTTGGCGCACTCAGAGTCCGCAAGGCTCATCAAATGCTGAACAAGACAGACATCGCCGTACTGGTCGTAGACGGGACTGCCGGTATGACCCGGGAGGATGATGACATCTTAGATACGATACAGGCGAAATCCATTCCCTGTATCGTAGTCCTGAACAAAGCCGACCTGATTCCGGATCCCGAACTGCCTGCTGCTCTTGCAGCCATAAAGCAGCGCCTTACCAAATATGCTCTTCCGGTCATCCAGGCAAGCGCCGCCTCCCGGCTTAACATCCAGGAACTAAAAGAACGGATCGCTTCCCTGGTCCCTGCCGAGGATACCAGGCTTCGGATCGTCGGAGACCTCTTGAAGCCTTCCGATCTTGCCGTCCTGGTCGTTCCCATCGACAAAGCCGCCCCAAAAGGGCGCTTGATCCTGCCGCAGCAACAGACCATCCGGGATATCCTGGAAGCAGGCGCCGTCTCTGTCGTGACAAGAGACGCCGAACTTAGCGAAACTCTGGCTTCTCTTGGGAAACGCCCTGCCCTTGTCATCACAGACAGCCAGGCGTTCGAACAGGTTGCCAATATCGTACCAGAGGACATCCCTCTGACCTCATTCTCCATCCTGTTCGCAAGATACAAGGGAAGCCTCCACTCTGTCGTGGACGGCGCAAGGACACTGGATCTGTTGGAAAACGGAGATACGATATTGATATCCGAAGGCTGTACCCATCACAGACAGTGCGAAGATATCGGCACGGTAAAACTGCCGAACTGGATCCGGAAGCATACGGGGAAAGAATTGAACTTTGAATTCACCAGCGGTACAGAATTCCCCTTAGATCTGCAGAAATATCGGCTCATCATCCACTGCGGCGGCTGCACATTGAATGAACGCGAGATGCGATACCGCCAGAAATGCGCCGAAGACGCCGCAGTGCCTATGACAAATTACGGGACAGCCATCGCTTATATGAAAGGAATCCTTGAGAGAAGTATCGCGGTGTTTCAGTCAAAAGGCAGTATTATATAAGCTCTCTCATCCTGCGGGCAAGATACGGCGGAAGATTGGTGATATACCCATCCTTCCGATAACCGCGTTTCGAAAACCGTACCGCATATTCAGGTTTTCGATCTGCAACATATCTCTTGAAAGACGGCGCGGACTTATCTTCACCGCTTTTGACTTCAACAGGAATAATTTCTGCGCCGTGCTGAATTACAAAATCAATCTCGCTGTTCTTATCGGAAAAGTACCTTGGTTCGGTTCCGAACTGCCCCCGAAGCTGCTGCAGGATGTAGTTCTCCGTCAGCGGACCTTTGAATTGATAGTCTGTTTTCAAGAGAATTACGCTGTTATCAATCCCCGCCATATGCTTAAGAAGTCCCGTGTCGAACACAAAGAGCTTGAACTGGTCAAGCTTGTCAAAAACGGAAAGCGGGTGTTCCATCTTAGAAACATTGTATACACGGTTGAGCATACCGGCTGAAACGAGCCATTCTATCGCTTCTTCAAAATCACGCGCCCTTGCTCCTTCACGGACAGCGCCGTACATGAATTTTTCATTCGGTTTTGCCAACTGTGTAACAATACTGCGAAAAACCATGAGTATCCGCCCGCTGTTAACTTTACCGTTATGTTTGGAAAAATCATTCTCATATATTTCGATCAATTCATGCTGTATCCGGGATATTTTTGACGGATCCTTATATTTTATCCACGAGACAACGCATTCCGGCATACCGCCGATAATAAGATATGTGTTGTATGCTTCATGCAAGCGATTATGAAAGATTTCTTCCGGCTGTCTTCCCTTTTCTATACTTTTATAATAAGCAAACCCCGACGGTTCGACCGCTTCAAGAAATTCATCAAATGTCAGCGGAAAGATATCCAGCAGATTCACCATGCCTACAGGGTAGGACTTTGGTTCCGCAAGAAGCGTTCCAAGTAAACTGCCGGCAGAAATCACATGGTAATCATTGGCTTTTTCTTTGAAATATTTGAGTGCGTTCAACGCCTCCGGACATTCCTGGATCTCATCAAAGATGATCAGCGTCTCTTCCGGGAGAATCTTCTCACCGGCGATCATGGACAGAAGCTCTACGATACGCTGCGGATTCTTGTTTGTCTTAAATACGGATTTCAACTCATCTTCTTCATCAAAGTTGAAGTAGACATAATTGTTATAGTATTCTTCTCCAAATTTCTTCATAAGCCAGGTCTTCCCAACCTGCCGGGCTCCCTTCAGCACCATTGGCTTACGTTCATCATCCAATTTCCAGGCAACCAGGTCTTGTATTGCATTTCGTTTCATACCGATCCGCCTCCTTCTGCTTATTTAGTGTTTTATTATAAGATAACACATTTTTCCGAAAATATGAATATGATTTTCGCACGTTTTTCTGAGTTTTTATCTACATAGTTTACACATTTTCCATAATTATGAATATGGTCTCTGCACGTTTTTCTAGGTTTTTATCTGTATTTTTTCACATTTTTCTAGGATTATGAATGTAGTTTTTTCACATTTTTCCAGGATTATGAATGTAGTTTTTACACATATTTTTATTTCAACAAAAAAAAGAACTGCCGCAGAGGGATCTTGCACTCTGCGGCAGTTCCAAAAATCCATTCCCGGACACGCCCTAAAACAGCGCTTTCACCGTAGGATAGATTTTTTTAAACTTCTGATATCTTTCTTCATACTTCGCAACCAACTCTGGTTCCGGTTCCACCGTATCCACGACCTTCACAACCTTCTTCGCGATGGTCTCCACATCAGGATACTCCCCGCAGCCTACCGCCGCAAGCATGGCGCCTCCAAGAGCCGGTCCTTCCTCGCTCTCGATCACATCCACCTTAAGATTCATGATATTGGCAAGGATCTTCTTCCACAGCGGGCTCTTCGCTCCGCCGCCGCAGATCTTCGTCCGTTCGATCTTGATCCCCAGGCTCTTCGCAACCTCCAGAGAATCTCTGAGCCCGAACGTCACACCTTCTAACACCGCCTGCGTCATATCTTCTCTTGTCGTATCCATGGTCATACCTATGAACATCGCCCTTGCATCCGGATTATTATGCGGAGAACGCTCGCCCATCAGATACGGGAGATAGAATACCTGGTTCTCCCCAAGCTTTGTGATATTCGCCTGCTCCGCCGCGAAGTCCTTTGTCTTAAGGATCTCTTCACTCCACCACTTATTACAGGACGCCGCACTCAGCATACACCCCATCAGGTGATAATATCCGTCGGCATGCGCAAAGGAGTGCAGCGCATTGTTCTGGTCTACGCCGAACGTACTGCTTGAGATAAATATGGTTCCGGACGTCCCAAGAGAGATGTTGCACATCCCGTCCCCGACGGTTCCCGTACCGACTGCTGCCGCCGCGTTATCTCCCGCTCCCGCGATCACCTTCACACCGGCAGATAGCCCCAGTTCTTCCGCGATTTCCGGCTTCAGCGTGCCGACCACTTCATAGCTCTCGTTTAACCGCGGCAGCTGTTCCTCCGTAATACCGCAGATCTTAAGCATCTCCTTGGACCAGCAGCGATTCTTCACATCCATAAGCAACATACCGGAAGCATCGGACACATCCGTACAGAAGGAGCCGGACAAGCGATATGCCAGATAATCCTTCGGCAGCATGATCTTCCTGATCTTCTCGAAATTCTCCGGTTCGTGCTTCTTCATCCAGAGGATCTTCGGCGCCGTGAAACCGGCGAACGCAATATTTGCCGTATAGCCGGATAACTTATCTTTGCCGACTGTCTGATTCAGATAATCCGTCTCTTCCCCGGTCCTGCCGTCGTTCCACAGGATCGCGGGACGGATCACGTGATCCTCCCGGTCAAGCGCCACCAGTCCGTGCATCTGTCCGCCGAAGCTGATCCCTGCGACTTCGCTTTTCTCACATTCGCCGACCAGCTCCTTGATCCCTTCCATGGTCTGGGCAAACCAATCTTCCGGCTTCTGCTCCGACCATCCCGGATGCGGGAAATATAACGGGTATTCTTTTGATACGATCTTATGGATCTTGCCTTCGCCATCCATCAATAACAGCTTAACTGCGGACGTCCCCAAATCTACGCCTATATACAACATTCTTTATGTCCTCCTGTCTCCTATATATCTCGTTGTTTCGCAGGAATGGATTATCTCCAGGGATTCTCCGTAGGATATCTCACGCCTGCCGGCTGATTGTATCCGATCTCCTCTACCGGCACGCCGATATACTTGAATACTTCAAAGAGAGCCTTTCCATGATGCCCGAACGCAACCGCCCCATGATGCGGATATCCGCCCTCGATCAATACATGGCGGTAGAATCTTCCCATCTCCGGGATCGCAAATACGCCGACTCCTCCGAAGGAACGTGTCGCAACCGGAAGCACTTCTCCGTGCGCGATATAAGCGCGCAGCTTGTTATCCGCCGTACTCTGCAGACGATAGAATGTGATATCGCCGGGAACGATATCTCCTTCCAGCGTTCCCTGGGTCACTTCTTCCGGCAGGGTCCTTGCCATGATCATCTGATACTTCATCTCGCAGAAGGACAGCTTCTTTGACGCCGTATTGCCGCAGTGGAAGCCCATGAACGTATCCTGCAGTGTATAGTCGTATTTATCCTTGATCTCTGCTTCGTACATATCTTTCGGAACGGAATTGTTGATATCCAGAAGTGTTACCACATCGTCGCTTACCACTGTTCCGATGAATTCACTCAGCGCTCCGTAGATATCTACTTCACATGATACCGGGATTCCCTGCGCCGTCAGGCGGCTGTTCACATAACACGGAACGAATCCGAACTGTGTCTGGAATGCAGGCCAGCATTTTCCTGCGATCGCAACATACTTACGGTATCCCTTATGCGCCTCGATCCAATCCTTCAGCGTAATTTCATACTGTGCAAGCTTTGCAAGGATCTCCGGCTTCTTATTACCTGCGCCAAGCTCCTCTTCCATCTCTTTTACGATCGCCGGGATCCTCTCGTCCCCTGCGTGCTTGTTATATGCTTCAAACAGATCAAGCTCTGAATTCTCCTCGATCTCGATCCCCAGGTTATACAGCTGCTTGATCGGCGCGTTACATGCAAGGAAATTCAGTGGCCTTGGACCGAAACTAATGATCTTGAGCTCACTTAAACCTACGATCGCCCTTGCGATCGGAATAAATTCATGGATCATATCCGCACAATCCTGCGCGTCTCCGACCGGATATTCCGGAATGTATGCCTTCACATTGCGAAGCTTCAGATTGTAGCTCGCATTCAGCATACCGCAGTATGCGTCTCCGCGTCCCTGTACAAGATTGTCTCCACTCTCTTCCGCCGCCGCAATGAACATCTTCGGTCCTTCAAAATGCTTCGCAAGCAGTGTCTCAGAGATCTCCGGACCGAAGTTTCCAAGATATACCACCAGGGCGTTACACCCCGCCGCTTTGATGTCTTCTAATGCCTGCACCATATGGATCTCGCTCTCTACGATGCAGACCGGGCACTCATAGATCCCCTCCGCGCCGTATTTCTCTGTGTAAGCTTTCATAAGATTCGCTCTTCTTGTCACAGACAGACTCTCCGGAAAACAATCTCGGCTCACCGCCACTACTCCTACCTTCACTTCTGGCATGTTACTCATAATGTTGCTCCTCCTTTTATTAATATAATTTTATTAATATAACCCTTATTCCACTCCGATCTGAATGACATTCACAGAGTGTGGTTCTACCGTTATCTTCATCCCCTCTTCGAACATCCCCAATTCTTCAGCCAAGACCGATACTCCCGTATGCCCTGCGTCATTATAACTCTCCGTACTGCTGCCGCAGATATAATACCGGACTGCCCGTCCGCTTCCGCGTAAGTCTACCGTGATCTTTGCCGCCTGGTCCGCGCTCTTATTCACCACTGCCAGGGCGTAACCTTCTCTGTCCCCGAATGCCGTTGCCAGGATATCCAGCTGGTCAACCGTCACTTCTTCGCCTGATTTGCTCTTCACGGTCATCTGCGGCGGCTTTGCGCCAAAGCTGTCCAACACAAGATCGCCGAGATAATTCACATACAGATCGAATACATGGTAGGTGCTCCTTAACACGATCCCTTCCGGATATGTATAGATACATCCGCGGGTATTCACGATCGGCGCGAAATTCGCCATCCCTATGATATCGCAATTGCGGTTGCAGGTATTCAGGAAACATGCAGTAAATACTGCGTCTGCCATCGTATACTTCGTGTTGTCGTCGTTCTCGTCTCTCGGATACAGGTATTCTTCCTTGGTCACTCCCTGCCGGACCGTATGCACATTCGGATGATACCATCCTCTCAGATTCCACTCGTCGAATGCGATCTTGATCTTCTTATCAAGCTGCATCGCGGCAAGAAGCCCCCTCACCTTCTCGATCGAGGTATTCAGGTTCGCCGTATACGCCATAACCTGCTCATAATCCGCATAATTATTATCGTTATGGATCCCGTCCCAGTATTCATGGATCGAGATCCAGTCCAGGAATTGCCCGCTGCTCTCAAGCAGAAGGATATTCCAGTTGATATCTGCAAGCGCGGCGGCAGTAAGCTCCGTCGTCGGATCCACGTGCTTGATCATCTTAGCGGATTCCGCCACCAGATGCCCCCACTCCCCGGCTGTCTTCGCTCCGATCTCCCAGGAACCATAGTTCTCGTTCCCGATACTCCAGTATCTTACTCCATGCGGTTCTTCATAGCCATTCTCGATCCGCCATTTCGCAAATTCTCCCTCGCAAGGCAGGTTGCAGTACTCGACCCAGTCGCTCATCTCCTCCGCCGTGCCCGTGCCTGCATTCGTACAGATATACGGCTGGCAGCCAATCTTCCGACACAGCTTTATGTATTCATCCGTCCCGAATGTATTCGGATCCTCCACACGCCACGCCTTATCGAACATAGGCTTTCTATTGCTGCCCACGGCGTTCTTCCAGTGATAGGAAGAGACGAAGCATCCTCCCGGCCATCTCAAGATCGGAACCTTGATCTTCCTCATCGCCTCCAGCACATCCGTCCGGAAACCATCTTCATCAGACAGCGGATTCCCCGGATCATACACACCGCCGTAGATCTGCCGGTGAAAATGTTCGATAAAGTGTCCGTATATCATGGGATCCCTCTTTCCCAACTGCCGTTCCTTCAGCACATGCAGCTCCAAAACAACCGCCTCCTTTCACCAATAACACTCCGCCTCCGATACTACGATTCCTTTAACGTTATATTCTCTCCCTTAAGTCCGCAGAAAGCCCCTTCAATACCCGCTTCCTCATGTGCGATCAGCCATTTGTTCTTCGCTGTGATCAGGCGGTCTTCCCCTTCTGCCAAAGGTGTGAGATCAAGTTCCCGGTTCGTATCTGCCGGCAATACGATGACACACCGGAATCCGCCGCCTTCTGCCGTACACGGAGCATAATGCAGAGTCGTCGCATATAATTCCACCGCCGTACCCGCAGGCACATAAAAAGCTTCTATCTTCGACGTGTCATAGGTATAGTCCTCTTCTATATCCTGCTGCCTTCCAAGCAAAAGGATCAGATCTGTCTGCGCGATATCAATCTCTGAGGAACGGTGATATTCCACTGCGTTAAGCTTCCTGTTATTCCCGTTGCAATATCCGACCTGGATCGGCAGGCCGCCATACGCCCGTTCCCTAAGCTCCTTTGCCGCCGGAAGCGCCTCAAGCTCATCTATTCCCGGCTCATAGATCACATCATCTGCCGGGCACGGCGTATGACTCATCACCTCCAGCATCTCTGTAAGATCATATCCCGTCAGCACCTTCCCATAGACGCCAAACGAAGCGTCTGTTACTTTCTGAATCTCCATAGCATTCCCCTCCTTATCATCTTCTATATGTTAAGGTCATTTTATCAACTTATTTCATTGCTTACAACGCAATAATTAGCCCTTTTATGGCATATTTTTGTCCTTTTTTGCTTTCAGGTACTTTATATCCTTCCAGAAGCATGCTATGATGACTATATGCGATAACAAATAACCGATCACCTGCCAGAAAGGAAAAGACATGGAAAAAAAAGAAGCTGAGATCATCATAATCGGAGCCGCGATCATCGACATACTCGTCCGTCCGGCAGATGAAGAAGTATTCCGGACAGGATCCTATCCCGCAGAAGACATCCGTATGTCCACAGGCGCCGACGCACTGAACGAAGCTACGGTGCTTGCACGCTTAGGCAAGACCGTCCTCTTAGACACCGTGATCGGCAACGATCACGCCGGACAATATCTTCTCGAACATTGTAACCGGGAAGGCATCCTGCTTTCCCCAGACTGCCTGCGGGACGGCATGACAACAGGCGTCAATGTCGTACTCGTACAACCGGACGGGAGGCGAAGCTTCCTTACGAACGAAAGAGGAAGCTTAAGACAGTTGTGCCCAAATGACATACACCTGCCCTTCCCTGCAAGCGCGAAGATCGTCTGCTTCGCCAGTATCTTCGTATTTCCGCAGATCAGGGCAAAAGAGCTGCGCCATATCTTCGCCTGCGCCAAACACCAGGGAAAGATCGTGTGCGCGGACATGACAAAGTGCAAGAATCACGAGACGGCAGAGGATATGGCAGAAGCATTCTCTTATGTGGATTATCTCCTCCCCAACGAAGAAGAAGCCCTGCTGCTTACCGGGAAAAGCACCGTTACGGAAGCCGCGAAAGCGCTTCTTAGAACCGGCGTCAAGAATGTGATCATCAAGTGCGGCGCAAAAGGGTGTCTGGTGGCGAACCATTGCGAGACCTATCTGCTGCCTGCCAGCGCCGGCGTAACGTGTATTGACACGACAGGCGCAGGAGACAGCTTCGCGGCAGGTTTCCTCTTCGCGCTGTCAGAAGGACGAACCCTGCGGGAATGTGCACAATACGCCAATGAATGCGGCGCAAAAGCCGTCGGCGTCATCGGCGCATCCGACTGGATCCCGCAGCCTCATTAAGCCATCACAAAAGGAGCGATACTATGCCCTATTCACACGAGATCATCGTCCCCAACGACGACATACCATTTAAGATGTTCATATTCGAAGGAAAAGACGGCGGCTATATGCGTGAAAAGCACTGGCACAGATCCATCGAGATCTTCGCGCTCTTTGAAGGCGAACTGGAATTCTATGTCGATGAAAAACGCTACCCCCTCACCCCGGGCGAATTCATGCTCGTGAATTCCAACGAGGTACACTCCGTCTCCTCCCCAAAACCAAACCGGACCGTGGTACTGCAGATCCCGCTTTCCACGTTCAAAAGATATTATACAGACGAGAAGTTCATCTATTTCTCAGCTTCTTCCCATCTTCAGGACGAAGAAACCATGCAGCTGATCCAGGATATGTACCGCAGATACGAAGAAAAGCAGTGCGGCTATGAATTAAAGGTACAGAGCCAGTTCTATCTGCTGCTCTACATCCTTGTAACAAAATACCGGGAAACCGACGTAGATGAAAAAGTCATCCGGAAGCACCGCAAACTCGACGCGCTCTCGCTGATCACTTCTTATATGAAAGAAAATTATAAAGAGGAACTCTCACTGGAAATACTTGCCAGGACATTCGGTTATTCACCGGCTTACCTGTCAAGAATGTTTCGGAAATATGCAAAGACAAATTACAAGACATGTCTGGATGATATCCGCCTTGAACACGCGGCAAAAGACCTGACAGAGACGCAGCTCCCCATCGGAGCGATCGCTTACAGCAATGGTTTTCCAAATAACAAAGCTTTCTCAAAGCTATTCAAGAAACGGTACGGCACGCTCCCAAGCGTGTATCGCAGAAATATGGACTAATGTGAATACGCCGAAAAGCTTATATCATATGCAAGTATATAATATACTCCAGATAAATATTTCCCAATCACACGATAGCGATCCGTCACCCTGATAATATCCAATTTAGAATCCGGACTCACAATATTTGTATTTTTCAAAGATGATTGCATATTTTTATTAAATTGTTTTAACGGAAGGGTTTCATATCCAGTTCTTTTATTTTCCTTACCGAAATCCTTCCACGTCTTACTTGTCATATATTTCATCTTCTCTCTGAAATGTTCGTAGAATAGCAATCTATCGTTTTTATCCTTAATGCCGTCAGGACTATAATGATCATTCGGCAATTCATGCTCAAAACTAATCGAAACGTTCTTTTCAGCCCAGGTTTGTCTTATCCGCTCTTCGACTTGTTTATCTATAAAATCTTTTTGCGTATCCTTAGCTCTTGACATAATTCTCCTTAAAATACTTTACAATAGATTGTCTGGGAATCTCCGAATTAAATCTCATCCCTCCATGCGTAGCGTCTAACCACGGACTTTCAGCATGCGTCTTATTCCTTAAACCTAATGCCGAATACTTCCCAAAAACGGCATATACATCTTCAAGCAGAGCATCATCTTCATCACTGATCCCAGATAAGCTGCCCTCCATGTCCGAAGCAGCCACATCCAGATTATACGCGTCGTCAAATTTTCTCCAGACTTCCTCTACTACAGGACCATGTTCCCATGCTACGATCTTTTCGCTAAACAGCGATCCCTTATTTAACGCAAGCGAACACCCTTCCGCATAGTACAGAAGCTTGAGTAATTTAAGAAGGGTCATCTTTTCATCCTCTCCGTTTTTTACATCTTCATCATTTCTGTGAATAAACCATCTCGCAATATCAATTGCATGATACCTTCCCATATAAACACCTACTTTCATTCTCTTACAGGCTACTCTTTCGAACCTATAAATCTATACAAAAATCATAGCATATACAAGATCATATGTCAACCCAAAATCGAACATTCGTTCTTTATCAATCAAACTCGCGGCAGTCGCCAAATGTGCATGTAAGCATGCCCGCTTGGCTCGTTGCTCACGGGAATACAAAACTGCCGCAAGATCCATCTACGTCTCTTGCGGCAGCTTCATTATACTCTATATTTTCTTAATAGGACTTGCCCCAGTAAGCCATATGCTTCGCAGGCTTACCGCACCAGATACATTTATCCGAGATCATCTCTTCATCCTCGATCAGACATCTGGTTGCAGCGCCGCCGGTCACATACTTCACTTCGCCTTCACACTCCGGATCTCCGCACCAGCATGCCTTCACGAATCCGCGGTTTGCCTTGAACTTCTCTGTCATCTCGTCCATCGTAACCGCAGTGTCGATATGGCTGTTCAGGAACTCGCATGCCCGGTCATACATATCCTGCTGCATGGTCTCTAAGATCTCGCGAAGCTTCACTGCGATCTCATCCATGGAAACCACGGTCTTCTCGCGGGTATCACGGCGTACCACGATCACCTGGTTCTTCTCCATATCCTTTGGACCGATCTCAATACGTGTCGGGATACCAAGCATCTCCTGCTCAGCGAACTTCCATCCCGGGCTCTTCTCAGAATCGTCGATCCTCACTCTGTAGCCCGCCTTCTTAAGCTCGCCGAGAAGTTCGTGCGCCTTATCAAGAACGCCTTCTTTGTGCTGTGCGATCGGGATCACGCGGCATTCTACCGGAGCTACATGCGGAGGCAGCACCAGTCCGTCGTCGTCGCCGTGAACCATGATCAGCGCGCCGATACTTCTTGTAGACCATCCCCAGGAAGTCTCGTATACACTGTACAGCTCGTTATTCTTATCTACATATTTAATATCAAATGCATCCGGGAAACCGCTTCCGAAGAAATGGCTGGTCGCAGACTGCAGCGCCTTGCCGTCATGCATCAGAGCTTCGATCGTATAGGTATCCTGCGCTCCGGCGAACTTCTCATGTTCAGCCTTTCTTCCGGATACGAACGGGATCGCCAGCGTCTCTTTGTAGCAATCCTCATATACATGGAGCATCTGAATCGTACGCTCCTCTGCTTCTTCGTAGGTTGCATGGATGGTATGTCCCTCCTGCCACAAGAACTCTCTGGAACGCAGGAACGGCCTTGTGGTCTTCTCCCAACGAAGCACGGAATTCCACTGGTTCCATACCTTCGGAAGATCTCTGTAGGACTTCACAGTCCTTGCCCACAGATCGCAGAATAAGGTTTCTGATGTCGGGCGGATACACAGTCTCTCCTGCAGCCTCTCCATACCGCCATGCGTCACCCACGCTACCTCCGGTGCAAAACCGTCCACATGCTCTGCTTCTTTCTCAAGAAGGGACTCTGGGATCAGAAGCGGAAGGGATACGTTCTCTACTCCCGTCTCCTTGAACCTTCTGTCAAGATCCGCCTGTATCAGCTCCCAGATCGCATATCCGTTCGGGAGGTAGTTCAGACACCCCTTAACGCTGGAATAATCACACAACTCTGCCTCTCGTACCACATCCGTATACCACTGAGCAAAATTCTCTTCACGCGATGTGATGTTCTTAACCATCTTTTCCTTTGCCATGTTTCTCTTCTCCTTTTCTTTTTACATCTTCCTGCCAGAAGTCTCTATGCGCATAAAAAAACACCGCGCCTTCAACTCCCATCACAATAAAAGGGACCGAAAAGCTCGGCGGTACCACCCTAGTTAACTGCAGCCCTTCTGCAGTTCTCTCTCATCGCCATTAACGCTGGCGCCACGCTGTATTTTCACACAGCGGCTCCAAGGTAGGTTCGTCACAGGTGGTTCAGGGATCTCTCAGCCGCCGTATCCCCTCTCTGTAGAATCTCTTCTGTAATTACTATTCCTCTTCACAGCCAAAATCCGCCTTCTGCAACTAGTACATCAAATAACAAACAACTTGCCAGTACGGCATCGCCGGCGGACTATTCAGTTAAAGGTTATTCTAATAGATAGCCTGCATTATGTCAAGGGGTAAAATTTTAGTAAAAATTTATATTAAATTTATTATGTAAATACACATAAATTTTAACCTTATTATTGACATATAATTTTAAAAATGCTATATTTGTTTTATCAAAAATGGCCAATTTTAAAAGCAAATACATGTATTTCACCAACACTTATTCTAGTTTTCCTAAAATTAACATAAAATCTGTTCACAAATTCAGATTTTATATTTAGTAAATTTTTACTTAATTTTTAACACTAACCAAAGAAACGGAGGTAAAAGATGAAAAGAAGAATTTTATCAGCATTATTATGCACAGTGATGACGATCAGTCTCGCCGCATGCGGACAGAGCGGGAAAGGCGGCGAAGACAAAGGCGGCGCTTCCTCAGAAGACGAACCTGTACATATAAAAGTAGCGCTCTTTTCTGACGGCGCCGACATGACCGAATCGCAGAAGAAGGTGTTTGAAGAATTCACCAAAGAGAACCCCAATATCATACCTGAATTCCAGTACATCACCAGCGACTCTTATGGTTCCAACTGGAACGGCTATCTCATGAAGATCCAGACTATGATCGCCAGCGGGAATGCGCCGGATATCTGTGCACTGGGACTGGAAGGCGTCGCATTCATGGCAATGAACGACCTGGGGCTGCCGATGAACGATTATCTGGAGGCTCATCCGGAAGACGCCGAAGCGATCCATATGGATGCCATCGCCGACGAACTGAAGGACATCTTTGTTGTAGACGGCAATACCTACGGCGTTCCTTACGAAGCGAATTCCGTCGTCGTACATATCCGGAAGGACATCTTCGAAGAAGCCAAGATCCCGCTGCCGGACGCAGATTGGACCTGGGATGATTTCAGAGATATCTGCGAACAGCTTAAGAATTCCGGCGTAGACGCATTCCCGTTCGGAGTGCCGACGAACTTCTTCTGCCTGCAGGGATTATTATATTCCGAGAATGGCTCTCCGCTGAACGACGACTGGTCGGAAGCCGCCATCAACTCCCCTCAGTGCAACCGGGTATTCCAGTTCCTTCAGGATTCCATCTGGAAATACGGTTACGCGCCGCAGCCAAGCGATACCATCACAGATACCGAGCTCATCGTACAGGGCAAGACAGCCATGGGCTTCTGGGGAAGATGGGTGTCCGACGACTATAACGCAAGCGACCTGGATGACAAGATCTTCGTACAGACCATGCCAAAGGGCGAAGGCGGCCACAATACCTGCGCCGGAAGCTGCGGATTCGTCGTACTGAACAGCACCAAGCATCCGGAAGAAGCCATGAAGGTTGCCCTCTGGACCGCAGGACAGACCTATTCGGAAGTCTTCATGAAGACCGGATCTCTCCCTGCCAACCCAACCTGGGGTGAAGAGATCTGCGCGACCGACGGCATCATCGACAACTACGAAGTAATGTACGATGTATATAATAAGAACGAATGGCGCAGAAGCCAGGATCCGCCGGAGTATGCCGATCTCGCGAACATCTACTCCAAATATATGGATATCATCTACGCCAATCAGGAACCCGTATCACAGGCGCTTGACGAAGCTGCAGAAGAGATCAACCAATGCTTCAAGAACAGTACCTACAGGGACACCGACGAAGAACAAGCTGTGATAGACAGCCTCTTTAAAAACTAATTGTCGCAAACAGGCGGGGCAGTTGCAATTTGCAGCAGCCCTTTCTGACAAAAGGGGAGATAATCTTACTATGAACGAAAATTTAAAAACAAATATGAAAAGACGCCGCATGATAAAGGAAAACATAACTGCATACCTCTTCTTAACCCCCACGCTGGTCTTCTACATCATATTTACTGCAGTTCCGCTGATCATGACCATATTTATACTGAGCTTTTCCGAATTCAGCCTGTTAAAACCCATCGAATTCGTCGGGCTTGCTAATTTCAGACAGTTATTCGAGGATCCGGATTTCCGCACGGTAATGCTCAATACGGTAAAATTCGTCCTGATCATCGCGCCGGTCCATATCATAGGAGGCATGGTGCTCGCCATCGCGGTAAATTCTATCAGATCCCGCTTTTTTCAGGGTGTGTACCGCATTTTATTTTATTTTCCGCTGGTCGTGACCACCTCGGCGATCGTGATCGTATGGGGATATCTCTTTGATTTTGAATTCGGAGTTTTCAACTGGATGTTCGACGTCCTCGGCATGGACCGTGTCAACTGGCTGGGCGATTCCAAATGGTCGCTTCTGTCCATAGCGATCTTCAGCGCATGGAAATTCATCGGCAATGCCTTCCTGTATTATTTCATCGGACTCCAGAACATTCCGGATACCTACATGGAAGCGGCGCGGGTGGACGGCGCGTCAAGATGGCAGAGCCTGTTCAAGATCCAGATACCGATGCTGACTCCTACCATCTTCTTTGTCGTCGTCACCACACTGATCAATTGCTTCCAGATCTTCGACGAGACCTACTTTCTCACCAAAGGCGGTCCCGGCGTCTCTTCGCAGACAGTGGCAATGCACATCTACCGGAAAGGATTCCAGGAATATCACTTCGGTTACGCTTCGACGCTGGGACTGATCCTATTTGTGATCGTATTGCTGATCACCATCCTCATGTTCCGGTATCAGCAGAAATGGGTTACTTATGACACGGAATAAAGAAAGCAGGGAATCTATGAGACAACAAAATTACAAAAACAAAAGAAAACCTCAGCTCATATCAAATATCATACTCATCTTCTTCGGGATCTTATTCTTGATGCCGTTCTTCTGGGCATTCGCCACTTCTCTGCGGCTGCCCAAGGATTCTTTTGACCTGCCGCCGTCCTTCTTCCCGACCGAATGGATGTGGGGCAATTACAGCCATATATTTAAGAGCTTTGATTTTCTTCAATTCTTCTGGAACAGTACGAAGATCACTTTTCTGATCGTGATCATCGGAACCTTGTTCACCACCATGGCGTCTTTCGCCATTGCAAAACTGAATTTCAAAGGGAAGAACTTCATATTCCTCTTCATCATCGCAGGCTTGCTGATCCCTTTCCAGTCCTACGCCATCGCGCAGTTTCTGGTCATGAACAAGCTGTCCCTGATCGATTCGCACCTGGCGCTGATCCTGCCCTATCTCGCCAATCCCTTCGGCGTATTCCTGATCACACAGAATATGAAAGGGATCCCGGACAGCTATATCGACGCGGCGATCATCGACGGATGCTCAACCTTCCGGGTATATTGGAACGTGGTCTTGCCCATGTGTGTCCCGACCATTATCGTAACATGTTTTATGAAGTTCATTGAGCAGTGGAACAACTTCTTCGCACCGCTCATATATATCAATTCAGAGGAAAAATTCACCCTGACCATGGGGATGCAGTCTTTGAAAGGCTTCCGCTCCGCGGGCAGCCTTGCGTATATCCTCGCAGGCGTCATGATTTCTCTGATCGTACCAACCATCGTCTATGGATTCGGCCAGAAGTTCCTGACAAAAGGGATCTCTCTGTCCGGCCTGAAAAGTTAGGAGGTTCATATGCTGAAAGGAATCTATTTTATGGGATGGCAGCGGGATATGTGGAATTATCATCCAAGCCTGCCGATGAAGAATATGCAGATGGTAGAAGATATCTGCGATATTCACGGGAACATGCTGATATGGTCTTCTCTTGGAAGCGGCGCCATCGGGCTGCCCTACTTAGACAAGGAGGCGAACGATCCTACTCCGCCCAGGATGCGGCTGTACGGATACATGAACGACCGGGAATTCTGTGAGGAATGCCGCAAGAGAGGCGTCAAGGTATTCTCTGTATTATGGAAGGCGCAGCTCTGGGAATTCGGAGCCGAGTTTAACGAAGACGAGACGGAACTCCTTTCTCTGAACATCCTTCGCGGCGCCTCCGGCAATCACAAATATGTCGGAATGAGTGAATTATCCACGAACCAGTATCCTCATCTCTTTGATCCCATCGAAAAATATTTCCCGGATGGGCTTAAGGATTACAAAGGACGCAAAGTCGGCGACTATCTGGAGGAATTCAAGGCGCGCTCTTTAGAAGGACGTAATATCCTGTCCGCATGGCTGATGGCGCCCGATCACGACCACAAGTGCTATACTCCCTGCTGCTGCAAGGAATCCTATCTCGCCTATATGAAGCGGGATGTAGAGATGATGATCGACGCGGGCGCCGGAGGGCTTCACATCGACGAATACGATACCCAGAAACACGTCCTTCACAACGCCGGCTGTTTCTGCGGCGAATGTATGGACAAGTTCAACCAATACTTGAAGCAGCACGAGATCCCTCTCCCTGACGATGCAGACCCGGATACTTTTAACTACAGGGCTTATCTGCTTGAGAAGGGCTACAAAGACGAGAACCTGCTTGCCTTCAACGGCAATGATCGGTGGGATATCCCGCTTTACCGGCATTTTCTCAATATGCAGATCGGATCCATCGAATGGGTCGTCCGGGAACTCTCCGCCCACGCAAAGGCATACGCCCGCAAGAAGAGAGGCGAAGACTTCCCGGTTACCGCCAACCTGTTCCAGTGCTTCCCGATCTCCTGGGATTGCAAGAAACACTTAGATCTCCTTGCAGGCGAGAAGACGGATATCTCTTTAAGACAGGACGGATGGTACAAATTCGCCTTCGGTTGGCTTAACGGCAAAGACAGCTGTTTCGTGGAGGACCCCAACGCCTATGTCCGGGATATGGTCACGGATATCAAGAACGGCATCAACGACCGCTGTATCTTGTTCCTCTTAGAGCCTCTGGCACACGGGTTCCATATCGCTTTCCCGTATGGTTCCTGGCTGCAGAACCAGGTCAAAGACGCCTTCTGGCCGGATCTTCGGATGCTGAAACGCCTTGGCCCATGGCTTGACGCACACAGCCGCCTGTTTCCGCGCAATCCCCAGGCGGATACGGCAGTGATCTACGACCTTCCCTCCGCTTACGAGAACCTGTGGACAGAACCGTCCGCGAAAGCTTCCATAACCTACAACAAAGTAGAGAAGGTCAATCTGGACGGAGTGGAAGATCTGGGACGCCAGGGCGCTTTCTCCAACGACGGAACCTTCGAAGCATTCTTCGATCTGATCCAGGACATGAGCAGCCGAAAGCTTTTCTACAACGTCATCTATGAAAGCCCTGACGAAGAACTGACGCCCCAACGGCTGGCGCCTTATAAGACAGTCGTCGTACCGGACGCATTTCTCATGGAGGAAAAGACCATAGACGTATTGAACGCTTACCATGCCGCCGGCGGGGAAGTGATCACATACTCCCGGAAACCAGAAGCGCTGAACGCCACAGCCGAATATGCCCTCGAAGAGTCCGGACTGCTGCTTGACAGTCTGGCGAAGAAGCCGCCGCTGATCGCCTTCGACGGCAACCCGTCATACGGAACGGCGCTGCACCGCGGCGAAGACGCCTGGTTCCTGCATATCGTCAACTATAATTTTAATGAAGAAACGCATCGGATCGACGCGATTCCTTCCCTCCGGCTGACCACCGCATTTCCTTTCCGCGGCGTGAAGCTTCATACATTCCCGGATAACCCCGAGATCCGGGCAGATGTCCGGGGACAGGACGCCGTTATCCAAAATGCCGGGATCTATACGGTCATAGAATTTCAAAATATATAATCATGAAGGAGAACCATATGAAAAGGTCAGAACTAAATACGATCATTGAGGAAGCGATTACATTTGTAGAAGAAAAGGGGCTCTGTTTTCCGGCGTTTGCCAAATGGGGGCTCCCCGAATGGAAGGCGATGGGACCGGAATACCAGGAGATCACAGACAACATGCTCGGCTGGGATATCAGCGACTTTGGAAGCGGAGATTTCAATTCCTGCGGGCTTCTGATCTTCACCTTCCGCAACGGCAATTTCCACAATAAAGAGAAGTACCCCAAGCCTTACGCCGAGAAACTGCTTCTTGTGGAAGACGGCCAGGAACTTCCCTTTCATTTTCATTGGAGCAAGATGGAAGACATCATCAACAGGGGCGGCGGCAATCTCATCGTACAGCTCTATAACTCCGACGACGGGGAAGATTTTGCCGATACGGATGTAACCGTGACGATAGACGGACGGCAGGTAACCGTTCCCGCCGGCGGAACCGTCACCCTGCATCCCGGCGAAAGCATCACCCTTAATCCCCGCCAGTACCACAGATGGATCGGCGAGAAAGGAACCGGGAAGATCATGCTGTTCGAAGTATCTACGACCAACGACGACACACTGGACAACCGCTTCCATTCGGCAAAAAACAGACTGCCAGAGATCGAAGAAGACGTACCCGCAAGATATCTTCTGTTCCAGGACTACAAGAATCTGGAAATTTCTTGAAAAACAAGGGTGTTTATGATAGTATAATAGCGTTTTAGATATGCCGAAGAGGACGAGAGGAGGGACCTGATCTTGGCTCGGGTAACATTAAAACAAATCAGCGAATTAACCGGCTATTCACAGGCAACCGTATCAAATGTACTAAATCAGAAAAAAGAGGCAAATGAGAAAACCGTAAAGAGGATCTTTGAAGCAGCCAGGACACTCGGGTATACTTCCTCCAAGAAAATGGACCGGATCATACTGGTCATGTATCGGAAAAGCGGACAGATCCTGATGGAGACGCCGCTCATCCTTTCCCTGATCGACGGCGTAGAAAAAGAAGGCCAGAAATACCATATCGCTACCAGCATCATGAACATATACATGTCCGACGCAGACCATGAGGCAAAGATCTCAAGCCTGCTCAACGAGACCAAGAGCGGGATCATCCTGCTTGCAACAGAACTTGAATGGGAAGACGTCCTGCCTTTCAGACAGTTGAAAGTGCCGTTCGTCGTCGTAGACGCCTGGTATCGGGAGGGGGATTTTACTACGGTGCTCATGGAGAACCGGAACTCCTTCAACCAGGCGGTCTCCTATCTCGTATCGAAAGGCCACAGGAAGATCGGATATATCGGCAGCACGATCCCCATCCGCAACTTCAGCGAACGGGAGAAGGGATTCCGTGAGGCGATGGAAGAGCATCATCTCAAAGTAGAAGAAAAATACTGCGTGAACCTGCAGCCTACCATGACCGGCGCGCAGGTCTCCATGAAGGAATATCTGAGCGAAGATCCCGAACTCCCCACCGCTTATGTCGCGGTGAACGATATCATCGCGCTGGGCGCGATGAAGGCGCTGAAGGACAGGCACTACCGGATCCCGGACGATATCTCGATCATCGGATTCGACAATATGCCGTTCTGCGAGATCTCTTCGCCCCCTCTTACTACTTTCAACGTCCTGAAAGAAGAGATCGGCAGAACCGCCGCGCGTCTTCTGATCAGCCAAAGCGAGGAACAGTTTCGCCTTCCGTCGAAACTTGAGATATTGACAGATTTTATCGAACGGGACAGCGTGAAAAATATTGGATCAGCAGATTCCTGAACTATAGAAAAAGCAAGGAGGAAGCCTGTATGGCGCTATATATAGAAAAACCACGCCGGGATACCCGCACCAACCGCCCACAGGACCCGGATCTCCCGGAGATCCTGTATGAAGACGAGCATATCCTGGTATGCGACAAACCCTGCGGAACCGCCGTCCAAAGCAGACGGCTCACCGATCCCGATCTGGTCAGCATCCTCAAGAACCATATCCACCGGAGTTCTCCAAAGGGAGGCGAGCCTTACCTTGCCGTCATCCACCGTCTGGATCAGCCGGTCAGGGGGATCCTTGTATTCGCCAAAACTCCCGCCGCCGCAAAGGAATTGAACCGGCAGCTTACCTGCCATGAATTCGGGAAATACTACCGGGCGCTTGTTGCCGGACGTCCGCTAAAAGAGGCGGACACCCTGGAAGATTATCTGGTGAAAGACCCGCGTACCAACCTGTCGCGCGTCTGCGGACCCGATACCAGGGACGCCAGGCTTGCCAGGCTGCATTATCAGACCGTGTCAGACGGACTTCATTTTCCCAAAGTTCCAGGCACCACGGAGCTTGACATCCGGCTGGATACCGGACGCCACCACCAGATCCGCGTACAATTGGCGCATATGGGCTGCCCCATCGCCGGGGATACCAAATACAACCCGGACTGCAAAGACGCGCACACCTGGCAGGAGATCTGCCTGTGCGCCTGCCGGCTGGACTTTTGCCACCCCAAGACACACAAGCCGCTCCAGTTCCGTCTGTAACCGCATCGTCCTGTGCAGTCAGTACAAAGCACAATGCCATAACGAGAACGCACGCCGCCAGGCGCACCATGCGAAAAAGGCTGCCGCAATCCTGCAACAGCCTTTTCTTTCCTTTACGCCGCCATGCAGTCTCAGGCTCTGCCGGCAGCCCCTTACATTACTCTTCCCTCTCTTCTTCTAATGCTTCTTCGTATTTTTCAAGGATAATACGCTGTATACGATCTCTCGTCCCAGAATTGATTGGATGAGCAATGTCACGATACTCTCCATCCAAAGCCTTTTTGCTCGGCATGGCGATGAAAAGTCCCTTTTCACCTTCGATGACCTTAATATCATGTACAACAAACTCTTCATCCATCGTAATGGATACCACCGCTTTAAGTTTGCCCTCCTTAGCCACCTTTCGCACGCGTACATCTGTGATCTGCATTCTTTTACTTGCCCCTTTCTTCCTAACCGACGCACTATAGTGCATACCTTTCGTTCTTTTCCACGACTACTTTCACACCATTCTCCCCAACATGACGTGTATTCGCCCTGATCGTATCCCGGCTCTCGACGATGCAGTTCTCAATATACGTATTATCTCCGAGATAAACGTCGTTCAGGATAATCGAGTTCTTGATCACACAATTATTCCCCACGAATGTCTTCTTGAAAAGGATCGAATTCTCTACCGTACCATTGATAATACTTCCGCTTGCTACAAGGCTGTTCTTGACTATGGCTCCAGGATTATACTTTGCCGGCGGCAGGTCGCTGACCTTGGAATAGATCTCCGGATGTTCTTTGAAGAAATAATTCCGCACCTCAGGCTTAAGAAAATCCATATTCGTCCGGTAGTAGGCGTCTACTGTTGATATGTTGCTCCAGTAATCTTTTATCTCATAACCGTACATTCTTTTCAAATTCTTATATCTGATCAGAATATCAGTTACAAAATCATGTCTTTCCTCTTCCGCGCAATGCTCGATCAAGTCGATCAGAAGCCTCCTTCTGATAATATAGATTCCGGTTGAGATAGTGCTTGAAGTAGCGAGCATCGGCTTCTCTTCGAAATCCTCGATCCGCATTGCCTCATCCATCTTCAGGAGCCCGAACCTGCTGGCGTCCTCACCGTCGTCCAGTTTCTTACAAACTACCGTAACATCCGCCTTCTTCTCGATATGGTATTCTAATACCTTATTATAATCCATCTTATATACGGCGTCTCCGGATGTAATGATCACATATGGTTCATGGCACCTCCGGAGGAAATCCAGATTCTGATAGATCGCGTCCGCCGTTCCTCTGTACCAATATCCGTTGTCCGCCGTGATCGTCGGGGTAAATACATATAATCCCCCTTGTTTCCTTCCAAAATCCCACCACTTAGACGAGTTCAGGTGCTCGTTCAGGGAGCGTGCATTATACTGCGTCAGCACCGCCACCTTCTGAATATGTGAATTCGACATATTACTCAGCGCAAAATCAATGCAGCGGAAACTTCCTCCCACAGGCATTGCAGCAATCGCTCTTTTTTTTGATAATTCCTGCATACGGTTATTATTGCCGCCGGCCAAGATTAATCCTAATGCTTTCATGCTGACTCACCCACCTTTATTATAGATTCACCGCTTGCAAGCAGCCCGCCCGGATAATCTTCTGAAGAAGGCACTCCGACTATTGCGGTATTCCTGCCGATCCTGACATCCGCAGGTATTACGGAAGCTTCTCCGATTGTCACCAGATCAAACGCATACACCTTTGGATTGTAAGTGCTCGGAGCATATTCTCCTACGCCGACCTGCGTGCGATCACCGATCTTTGTATTCTCGGCAATAATTC
>OFGR01000967.1_pt1 | contig 25538 bp, 16 predicted proteins | sample 1521811 | NCBI WGS metagenome assembly OFGR01 (sample SAMEA3504098, study PRJEB24116) | mouse gut metagenome | biome: mouse gut; feature: mouse-associated habitat; material: faeces | place: Denmark | collected 2011
TTATGGCTACCGGGCGAGGTGAGATATGTGTGGGTTATGCCTCGTTTGGTCAGCTCGCGGTCGAGCGCGTTGTTGACTTTGAAGAAGAAATCTTCTGTGCCGCAATCGAATATGATGTTGTAGACGCCGTCCTTCAATGTGGGGGCAAGAGTCATGACGGTGTGTTCGTCCCATCGCTTCGGATTGCTGTCCTTCGGGCCGAGGCGGTCAGCCATGTTCCAGTTTTTAGGGAATGGGCGGATATCGACACCTCCACTTGTTGAGCCGCAGTTGGCAAACAGCTCGGGGTGGCGCCATCCGAGCCATAGTCCGCCATGGCCGCCCATGCTGAGGCCGGTGATGGCGCGTCCTTCACGGTTGGCGCGGGTATTAAACGTTGCGTCGACAAACGGTATCAGCTCACGTGTTATGTAGCTTTCCATCTGCATGTTTTTATCAATTGGAGAGTCCCAGTACCAGCTGTTGCGTCCATCGGGACAAACTATTATCATGCTGTAGAGCGATGCAAGGCTGTCAAGGGCTGTGACAGTGCTCCATGAACGGTTGTTGCCGCCGTGGCCGTTGAGCAGGTATACCACAGGGTAGCGTGTGGCTGTGTCCATGGGATTATAGCCTTCGGGGAGAGCTACCGTGATTTTGGCGGGCGAGGTGATATACTTTGACTGTACGCTCATTTCTCCTATTTTGCCGGGATGGGATGATGTGTAGAGCGTGTCGAATTTCAGCTTGCAGTTGGCGCAGGTATGGGCGTGCTGATGTCCGGCCTGTACCGGCACAGTCCATGCGCTCAGTGTCATGGCTGCCAGCGCTGAGGCTGATGCTATGAAAAGTGATAGAAGTGTTTTTTTCATTGACCTGTATAGTATTCTGATTGTACTGCAAAAATACAAATTTTATTTAGTTATTTATTTTTTATTTTGAGTTTATTGGCAGGGCGGTGTGGGGTAATATTTGCCTGAAAGGTATAAGTTGATTAATTTTGTAAGGATTAACGGTAAAAATTGACTACTGATATGGATAAGGTTATGCTTGAGAATCCTTTTTCGCGTGTTATGTATGTTATGGCCAAGCCTGTCGGCTCGGCTTGCAATCTGGCGTGCGAGTATTGCTATTATCTTGAAAAAGGGAAGGTGCTCGGGGAGGCCAATCCGCGTCAGTTCATGAGTGAGGCTACCTTGGAGGAGTATATCAAGCAGTATATCGAGGCGCAGACCACTCCGGAGGTGTGTTTCACATGGCATGGCGGCGAGGCCACCATCCGTCCGCTGTCGTTCTATAAGCGTGTCATCGAACTTCAGAAGAAGTATGGCCGTGGACGTCAGATAGTAAATAGCCTGCAGACAAATGCCACACTGCTTAACGATGACTGGTGCCGCTTTCTGCGCGATAATGATTGGCTTGTAGGGGTGTCGATTGACGGTCCGGAGGAGTTTCACGACGAATATCGCCGCACGGCAGGCGACAAGCCTACATTTCTGAGCGTGATGCGCGGCATACGCTTGCTGCAGCGCTATGGCGTGGAGTGGAATGCCCTGGCGGTGGTCAATGACTATAATGCCGATTATCCGGTGGAATTCTACCGTTTTTTCAAGTCGATAGGGTGCCGCTATATCCAGTTCACACCTATCGTAGAGCGCCGCAAAGCTGACGGTACTCTTGCGGCGGCTTCCGATGAGGGGGAGCTGACGCACCACTCCGTGACTCCGCAGCAATGGGGCCGGTTCCTGTGCGGGGTATTTGACGAGTGGATCAAGGAGGACGTAGGAAATGTGTTTGTCCAGATTTTCGATGCCACCCTTGCCGGTTGGGTCGGTGTGCAGCCGGGAGTGTGCACTATGGCGGAGACATGCGGCCATGCGGCCATGATGGAGCACAACGGCGACCTGTACCAGTGCGACCATTTCGCGTTCCCGGCCTATAGGCTTGGAAATATTCACAATTCCACTATTCTGGAGATGATGGGGTCGGAACGCCAGCTCCGCTTCGGGGAGGCTAAGCGCGACCGTCTGACGGCAAGCTGTCTGAGCTGCCGTTGGCGTAAGGCATGCAACGGCGAGTGCCCGAGGAACAGGTTTGCAATTGATCCTGTCGACGGGCACCGCGGTTTGAATTATCTATGTGAGGGCTACAAGATGTATTTCAGTCATGTGGCTCCATATATGGATTTTATGGCCGGTGAGTACCGCGAGGGGCGTGCCCCGGCGCGGGTCATGACGCACTTCAAGCCAGTTCACTGAATGAACGAGTCCTTGAAGCCTATGAAGTAGAGAATGCCGTCGAGGCCAATGGTGGAGAGCGACTGTTCGGCTGTGGCTTTCACTTTCGGCTTGGCGTGGAAGGCTATGCCGAGTCCGGCTGTTGCAAGCATCGGGAGGTCGTTGGCACCGTCGCCTACGGCAATGGTCTGCTTGATGTTGAGGTTCTCAACCTGCGCTATCAGCTTCAGGAGTTCCGCTTTACGGCGTCCGTCAACAATTTCGCCTACATAGCGTCCGGTCAGTTTGCCGTTCTCTATTTCAAGCTCGTTGGCGTATACGTAGTCAAAACCGTAGCGCTGCTTGAGATAGTTGCCGAAATATGTGAATCCGCCTGACAGGATGGCGGTTTTGTAGCCTGTGCGTTTCAGTACGGTCATCATTCGTTCCACTCCTTCGGTTATTGGCAGATTCTCGGCGATTTCCCGCATCACGCTTTCATCGAGCCCTTTGAGCAGAGCAACGCGGCGTTTGAAGCTTTCGTTGAAGTCAATCTCACCCCGCATAGCGCTTTCTGTGATGGCTCTTACCTCCGGTCCTACTCCGGCACGGTCGGCAAGCTCGTCGATTACCTCAGTCTGTATAAGCGTGGAGTCCATATCGAAGCATACCAGACGTCGGCTGCGGCGGAACATGGTGTCCTCCTGAAGTGAGATGTCTACCTCCTCTTTTTTGGTGAGTTGCATGAACGACTGTTGCATGGCGGTGTAGTCAGCCGGATTGCCTCGCACGGAAAATTCCACACATGACTTGCTCAGCGCCTCCTCCTTTTCCTCCAGCGGCATGCGGCCGGTAAGGCGGTTGATACTGTCGATGTTCATCCCCTGGTCAGCTATGATGCGGCTCACTCCGGCTATATGGCTTGCTGTTAGCTTGCGTCCGAGCATGGTGATAATCCAGCGGTTTTTGCCCTGCTGGCTCACCCACCGTTCGTAGTCGGCCGGTTCGATGGGGTTGAAGCGTACCTTTATCTGCAGTTCGTAAGCTTTGAACAGCAGATCCTTCATTATCTCGCCTGAGCGTGAACTGTCGGTTTTGATCAGTATACCCAAAGTGAGGTTGTGATGGATGTCTGTCTGTCCGATGTCAAGAATCTGAGCATCGTTGTTGGCGAGTATCTCTGATATGGCGGCTGTCACGCCGGGATGATCCTGGCCTGATATGGTCACCATGATAAGTTCTAATGTCGGTTCTTTACCTTTCATGTCGTTTATGCAGTTACAAGATGATATTCAATAAGTCCCTCGATAGGGGTGGCGCTTATGCGGCCGATTGTACATCCGCAGTCTGAGGCTACCTTTTCGAGCTGGGGCCGGAAGATGGCTGATAACGAGCCGGTGAAGTGGCATGGCGTATTGCGGGCCTGCGGATAAGAGAGAATGTTGCGGTGAAAGAAACTTTCAAAACCGTCGGTCACTATCCGTTCTATTGCAGGATTGTCGATATTTCCGGCTATGAATGGCACAAATGATGCCATATATTTATTAGGCTCCGGAGTGCGGTACACGCGGGTGATGACTGAGTCCAGGGTCAGGTCAGGATATGCGCTGTGAAATGCGGCGGTAACATCGTCGGGGAGCAGCCCCTTGAAGATATCGCCGAGCAGGCGTCGGCCGAGCACAGCTCCTGACCCTTCATCGCCAAGAATGAAGCCAAGAGGGGGTATGTTGGCCACGATTTCGCTGCCGTCGTAGAAGCAGCTGTTGGAGCCGGTGCCGAGTATACATACAATGCCGGGGGTACGTCCGCATAAAGCTCTCGCCGCACCGGTCATATCGGTCTGTACGTCTACTTCCGTGCATCCTGTTGTAGCAACCAATATGTCGTGCATGGTCATGGCTGCGGAGCCACGGCACCCGGCGCCATAGAAGAATATTTTTTCAATCGGTTTGCCGGAAATACAAGGCAGCAGTTCCCGGGTTATTGACGCAGTGATAAGCTCAGCCGGCATGGTGGCCGGATTCAGTCCGGAGGTGAGCAGGGAGCTGTCGGTCGACGCTCCGTCAATCACTATCCACTGTGTCTTGGTGCTTCCGCTGTCGGCTACAAGTATCATGATTATATTTGGGGGCTTTATTCCTGGTTCTCTGATTCGTCATTGTCGTCAGGCTCCATCCATGAAGGGTAATCCTCGTCAGGCTTGGCGGTGTTGAAGTTGCGGTGATCCTCATCGCGGTCCGACAGAATCAGGTCCGATATGGTGAGCCGCATCGATATCTTGCTGAACTCAATGCCCGGAATCACCTGAAAATCTTCATTGAGAACACTGATTGAACCATCCTTCCCGGTTGCCAGATATGAATCATTTGCAGGGAGGGCGGTTATCGAGCTGTAGCCTGTCAGTTTGGTTACAGGCAATTCGTCAGAGAGTCCTACAGCTAAGCCGTCATTGTTTTCAAAGCATAGGAGAATTGTCCCGGTGAGTGGGTAAATACGGAAATATGCCGGAGCTATCATGACCTCACCATCCTGATTGATGATGCCTGACAGTGCTGATGCATCGGTGATTACGGCGCCGTCCTCGACGGTCATGTCTATATGCCGTACCGATTCAGGCATGGCATGTATACGTCCCTTGGTGTCGACGAGTGACCAGCGTCCGTTTTCGTCCCTGACGGGAATGGTACCGTAGGCAAACATGTTCTGCTCTATCTCGAAATGTCCCTGTGCCACAACTGATTCACTTCCTTTGCTGTCCACTACGGCCAGTATCGGTGTGCCATCCTGCTGGCGGCGCATTCCCAGGGCATGGTCGCAGTTGAACGGTGTCAGCACATCGTAGACAGGCTCCACAATAATATGGCCATCCGTGTCAATGGCGCCCCACAGATTGGTGCCGAATTCCCTCACGGGAAGAAGTCCGCTTAAAAACATCGGTGTGCATGCGGTGAAGTTATGCCCGTCGATGTCGCTGAGTGAGAATTTAGTTGTCCCAGCCGTGTCAATGATTTCAATAGGGCGCCCGGGTTTGCATACAGGTGTCACACCGTCGTTGAATGCTCCGGCGTAGCGCAGTCCCTCGGCTCCTGCAAGAAGCGGATGCTCATGCGTTGCGCGGTAGATATTTATGCCATTGTCAGTGTATACGGAAAAGAATCCTCCTATCGGGACTGTCGGGGCCGATTCAAATTCATCGGCAATGATGAACCGGCCGGAAGCATCGGCCAATCCCCAGCGTCCCTGCCCTTTCTGAATGGCCGGAAACAGAGTGATTTCTGATACCATACGGTCATATTCCGAACTGCTGTTGCCACAGGACTGCGCTAACAGTGCAATCAGGAGGATAATCAGATGTATACGTGACGTTTTCATAATAGGGGCAAAAATAACAATTATTTAGATTAAAGCAAAAAACAGTCCGGCATTTCATCATGACTGAAATGCCGGACTTAAGAAAAAGTATTTACAGGATGCTTTAATAGCCATCATTAAATCATCCTTATGCTCAGGACTTAGCCTGGGCACCGGAGAGTGCGGATGGTGAAGAGGGTGATGCCGGGGCAGAAGCCAAGGAGGGCTGTCCTTTGGCTGACGCTATCTCAGCGATACCTTTTATATCTTCGCCTGAGGGAGCATTGAATATACGGATACCGAATTTGGGTGCCACGGCTGCAAGATGTTCGAAAATCTCACTCTGCACAGCCTCATAGGCAGTCCATGCGGTGGTGGTATAGCAGTAAATCTGCAGCGGCATGCCGCTCGGTTCGGGAGTCATGATTCGTACAAGAATCTGCTGGTCGGTGCCGATAAGCGGATGGGCAAGCAGATATGAACACATGTAGGCTCGCAGAAGTCCGAGATTGGTGGCTGTGGAGCCGTTGACGCAGGCAAGGGCCGGATCATAGAACTGACCTGATTCCTTCACGCGGCTGAGGAATTTATCCATCCCGGGCAGTGTGCTGACGTTCTGTATTATTTCATCAGTGGCCGGCACTACGGAATCGGTGTCGATATATACTGAGCGGCTTATGAGTCGATAGCCGCTGTCCGACATGCCACGCCAGTTCTGGAATGATGATGAAATAAGCGTATAGGGGGGGAGTGTCACTATGGTGTTGTCCCAGTTCTGGACTTTGACGGTGGTAAGGGTCACGTCAATACATATGCCGTTGGCTATGGTTGAGGGAACCACAATCCAGTCGCCTACACGGAGCATGTCATTCTGGGCGAGCTGTATGCCGGCCACGAATCCGAGTATGCTGTCCTTGAATACCAGCATCAGTGCTGTGGCGAATACTCCGAGTCCTGTCAGCAGTGCGGCCGGCGATTTGTCGAGCAGGGTTGAGCCGCCTATGATGGCCACTATGATCCACACTACGCCGATGGCCACATCGAGGATTCCTTTCAGCGGCAGGTTCTGCTTGTTCTCTTTCGAGTCAAAGCGGAGCCATATGAACTTGAGGATGTTGTTAATGGCCAACCCTATCACTATAAGCGCATAGATGATGACGCATTTTGTGAAAATGTGCAGAAGGGTTGACTCCGATGTGAAAGCGAAGGGGAGCAGTGCGAGTATGACAAGCGGTGGTATTATATGGGAGCAGCGTGTCAGCACGTGGTGCTCAAGCAGCTGTTGCCCGATTTCGGTATTGCGTATCTTTACAAACTTCCTTGACAGGTACAATATGACCCAACGAAGCACCCACCCGATAAACAGAGCGGCCACAACGATTATGGCCACATATAAAATCTCTTCAATTCCTTTGGCACGGCCAAGTCCCATGAAGTCAAGAAACCGGTCGATAGTTGTTAATAACCATGATGCCACAACGTGTGATGGAATAATGCTGGCTAACATAATACAGGTAGTTAATCTAAAAATAGTTTTAGCGGTTATACTATCCAACATCTCCCGGCAATAAAAAGTTCGGGACATCACTGCCATTTATGTAGGCGGTGATGTCCCGTAAGGTTGATAACAGTGGCTGTTACCGTGTAGTGTTATTCGGCAGCCATTGTGAATTCAAGTTCTCCACCCTTCATGATGTCATCGTAGGTGATGTAGTACTTGTCATAAGGCTTTCCGTTGAGCTTAATGCCGCGGATATATTTGTTGTCCTTCGAGTTGTTGACAGTCTTGATTGTAAACTTGCCTCCGGGCACTTTTATTGACGCTGTGTCAAATATCGGAGAACCGAACCAGAAGCGTCCCGACGCGGGTTCTACCTGGTAGAAGCCGAGCGATGACAGGATATACCATGCCGACATCTGACCGGCATCTTCGTTGCCCGACAGTCCGTTGGGGTTGGCGAAGTAAAGGTCGCCGAGTACCTGACGCACCTTGTCGGCGGCCTTGTCGGGCTGGCCGAGCATGGTGTAGAAGTATATCACGTGGTGGCTCGGTTCATTGCCGTGGGCATACTGTCCGATAAGACCTGTGATGTCGTTTGATATCAGTTCGCCGGTCAGTTCGGAGCTGACAGAGAATAGTGAGTCAAGCTTGGCTACGGTAGCCTCGCGTGAACCGAAGCATGCTTCAAGGCCCTCTATGTCATGCGGCACGAGCCATGTGTACTGCCAGGCGTTGCCTTCGCAGTAGTCATCGGCGCGGTGGTTGGATGATGTGGGGTCAAACGGAGTGCGCCATGATTTGTCGGCCATACGTCCGCGTATGAAGTGGGTGGTCGGGTCAAAGTAGTTGCGGTATGAATGGCTGCGCTCTGTGAACTTACGCACATTGGCGGTGTCGCCCATAGCTTCGGCAGCACGGGCCACAGCAGCATCGGCTATGGCATACTCCATGTCGTAGGCTATTGATTCGGTCATTTTATCGGAGGGGATAAAGCCGTATTCATTGCGCAGGTTCAATCCGCGGATAGTGTCATTGGCGGTTTTCAGCAGGGCGGCATACGCGCGGTCGCGGTCAATGCCGGGCTGATTGTTGACAATAGCGTCGGCCACGGGTATTATGCCCGGATTACCTACCATGCAGTTTGTCTCATTGCCCCAGAGGTGCCATACGGGGAGGCGTCCCTGCTCGTCGCAGATAAGGAGCATGGTGTTTATCATGTCCGTGTAGCGCTCGGGGTTGATGAGCGACATCAGGGGCATTGCGGCGCGGTAGGTGTCCCAGAGTGAGAAGATGGTGTAGTTGGTCAGTGAGTTGTTCTTACGCACCTGACCATCGGCTCCACGGTAGGAGCTGTCGACATCATTGAATGTGGCGGGCACTATCATTGTATGGAACAGGCCGGTGTAGAATTTGGTGAGTTCCACACTGTCGGTCGAAGTCACATCGATACGTCCGAGTTCGTCGTTCCACTGCTTGAGGGCGGCATCGGTAGTGCCTTCAAAGTCCCAACCGGGCATTTCGGCCTTCATGTTGGCTTCCGCACCTTCGATTGATACGGGTGAGATGGCAACCTTGAGCATCACCTGCTCGGCGGAGTCAGTGGCAAAGGATGCACGTCCGTACATATCGTCACGTCCCTTGAGCTCAAACGAGCTGAAAGGCTTCGAGAACTGGGCCACGAAATACACCTTCTGGTCGGCAGCCCAGCCTTTGGAGTAGCGGTAGCCGGCTATGGTGCTGTCATTCAGTGCTTCCATCTTTGTTTCGGTAGCGCGGTCCCAGCATCCGCCGTTCTGCAGGTCAAATACTATAGCAGCAGAGTCTGATTTGGGGAATGTGTAGCGGTGGAGTCCTACGCGGTTGGTGGCTGTAAGTTCGGCATTGATGCCGTAGCGTGTGAGCGGCACGGAATAGTAGCCGGGGCGGGCCACCTCTTTTGAACGGTCGGCGTAGCTCCATAGGCCGCTGCCCTCTTTGCCGGTTTCGCCGCGTGAGTAGGTCACATCGCCGGTCACGGGCATCACGGTTACGTCAAACAGGTCGCCGATGCCGGTGCCTGAGAGATGGGTATGCGAAAATCCTATCACGGTGGAGTCAGAGTCATGGTAGCCGCTGCACCAGTCCCATTCCTGCGGCACGCTTGTAGGGCCGAGCTGCACCATGCCGAACGGGACATTGGCTCCCATGAATACATGGCCATGTCCGCCGGTGCCTATTTTCATATCTACATAGTCGGTGTAATTACGGTCAACAGCATCATTGGCTGTATGTGTGCACGCCACAACCAGCAGCGGTGTGAGTGCTAACAGTTTGGTGGGGTTCATTTTTTAGGTTTGTTAGTAAGTTTAAATTTCAGTTCGCCGCCTTTCATCAGCTGGTCATGTGTTATACGGTAGTTTTTCAGAGGCTTGCCTCCGAGAGTCATTTCGGATATATAGATGGCATCGGGCGATTCGCGTTCCACTTCTATCTTCAGCTTACCTCCGGCGCCGTTGTCAATCTCCACGCTGTCAAAAGTGGGGGAGGTCAGTGTGTACAGGGGTTCGCCGGGGCAGTCGGGGTAAAATCCCATCATGGAGAATACGGCCCAGGCTGACATCGTGCCGGTGTCGTCGTTGCCGGGAATGCCGTCGGGCTTGGTGGTGAAATGCTTGTTAAGCAGGCGGTTCACCTCCTTCTGTGTGCGCCATTCCTCGCCGGAAATGCGGCTGAACAGATAGGGGTAGGCTATGTCAGGTTCGTTGGCCGGATCATACAGGCCTTCGTCAAACACCATCTGGAGCTTGTCGGTAAATTTCTTTTTGCCTCCCATAAGCTTTATCAGGCCATCAACATCATGCGGCACGAAGAAGGTGTAGTTCCATGCGCTTCCTTCGTGGAATCCGGGCACCTCCTCGAAGTTTTCGCCCTGACGGGGGTTGAACGGGGTCAGGAATGTGCCGTCCTGATTGAGCGGACGCAGGGTGCCGCTCTCCTTCGAGTAGTAGTTGCGGTAGCCGGCGGCACGCGTGCGGAGTTCCTTGGCAAATTCCTTGTCGCCGCGCTCTTCTGCCAGCCATGCGAGGGCATTGTCGGCTACATAATACTCCAACGCGTGCGATACGGAGTTGTCGCCTGAGTTATCGCCGGCATACATTCCTAACGGTATGTAGCCTTTTTCAATATAGGGATCGATGTCGGGGCGCATCGGATTCAGGGCGCCCTTGGTTGTGGCGGAGCGCTTCATGGATTCGTAGGCGGCATCCATGTCGAAATCGGTCAGCCCCTTGCGGTAGGAGTCGATGATTACCGGTATGGCCGGGTCGCCCTCCATGGTGAATGTCTCGCGTGAGTAGAGCTCCCATTTGGGCAGCCATCCCCACTCCTTGCCCATGTCCACCATGGAGCGGAGCATGTCAGTCTGGCGTTCGGGGTAGACCATAGTCATCAGCTGATGCAGATTGCGGTATGTGTCCCAGAGGGAGAATACGGTGTAGCGGTCATGTCCGTCGCTTACCACGGCATCCTCGAAGCCCTCCATCACGGGGTACTGGCCGTTGACGTCGCTGAGCAGATTCGGGTGAATCAGGGCATGGTACAGGCCGGTGTAGAACACTGTCTTGTCGCGGTCCGTCCCGCCGCTTACCTTTATGCGTCCGAGGTCGGAGTTCCATCGGTCGTGTGCGTTGCGGCGTATCTGGTCGAAAGTCAGCTCGCCCTGTTCCTTGTCAAGATTCTCACGGGCGTTGGCCACGGAAACGAATGACACACCCATGCGTACCTCCACCTGTTCGCCTTTGGCCAGATTGTCGTAGGTAAACCAGTAGCCGATATCGTCGCCGCTCAGTTCGCGTCCGTATTGGGTGTATATCTTGTATGTGCCGTTGTCAGGAGTCCATGCGGCTTCAACGCCGGTCATTTCAGGCTGCATTTTCCAGTAGCCTGAACTTGACGGCTTCTTGCTGACGCGCATCACGAAGTAGATAGGGAATACCTTCTGAGGATTGTAGCAGAAAGTGCCCATCAGTTTGGAGCCTTCGATTTCGGTGTCGCTCACGCGGCGCACTGTGGCACCGCTCTCATTCGTTAGGCCCTCGCCGAGGTTGATCAGTATGTTGCCCTTGCCTTCGGGGAAGGTGTAGCGTTCGGCCGAGGTGCGTGCCGTGGCGGTCACTTCGGTCAGTATGTCATATTTTGTAAGGCGGTTGGTGTAGTAGCCCGGCTGAGTGCTTTCAGCCGTGTAGTCTGACCCGTACTTGTGATAGTCGGGCTCCAGATCGCCTGTGGTGGCTATGGTGAGCAGCGAGCCGAGGTCGGGGCATCCCACACCGCTCAGTGTCACGTGAGCGTAACCGGTGAAAAACTTGTTTGTCACATCATAGGGTGTCGACCACCAGCGTGAGTCCTTGTCATAGCGGTTCTCTTTCGAGCCCATGACGTTGAACGGTACTACGGACATCATGCCGTTGGGGACAATGGCGCCAGGGTTGGTGGTGCCGAAATTAGTGGTCCCTACAAATGGATCGACCCATCGGGTCACATCCCCGGATTCAGAGGCGAGCACGCCGAGAGAGCAGGCCAAGGCCATGCTGCCGACAAGAGTACGATTTATCTTCATATTGCGATGCAAATCAGGTATTAGATACTAAAATTCACAATACAAAGATAGCTACATTTCAGCTAATATTTCATCTAATAGATATAAATAATGTTGGAATAATGGTTTTTTGCACTAATAAGTACGCCCGGAAGTGCGCGCCTGTATAACGTCGCGGCACTCCCGGGCACGGAATATAGCTGACTGTGTGAAATTTCTTACAGAATGCCTTGAGCCATGATGGCGCGTGCCACTTTCATGAAGCCTGCCACATTGGCCCCTTTGACATAATTGATATATCCGTCATCCTCGCGGCCAAACAGCTCGCACTGGTGGTGAATCTCCTTCATTATGTCGCGCAGGCGCTCGTCGACCTCTTCGGCGCTCCAGCTGAGTTTCTGGGAGTTCTGGGCCATTTCGAGCCCTGATACGGACACTCCGCCGGCATTTGCCGCCTTGCCGGGGGCGTAAAGTATGCGGGCTTTCTGGAATTCCTTGATAGCCTCGGGAGTGGATGGCATGTTGGCTCCTTCGCTCACGGCTATGCATCCGCCGGCGAGCAGGGCGCGCGCGTCATCGCCGTCTATTTCGTTCTGTGTGGCCGATGGCATGGCTATGTCGCACTTCACTCTGAGCCACGGGCGCTCACCGTCGTAATAGTCAAACCCGAACTCCTCGGCTGCCTCGCGTATGCGTCCGCGGTATATGTTTTTCAGCTTGAAGATATAGGCCAGCTGCTCTTCGGTAAGCCCGTCGGGGATGTAGATGGTGCCGTTGCTGTCGCTCATCGACACTACTTTGGCTCCGAGTTGCAGAAGCTTTTCGGCGGTGTAGGTGGCCACGTTGCCTGACCCGGATATGGCCACCCGCTTGCCTTCGAGGCTCAACCCGCGTGTGGCAAGCATGTTGAGCAGGAAGTATACATTGCCGTAGCCGGTGGCTTCAGGGCGTATCAGCGATCCGCCGAATTCGCGCCCTTTGCCGGTAAATGTGCCGCTGAACTCGCGCGCCATCTTCTTGTACATGCCGAACATATAGCCCACCTCACGGCCTCCTACGCCTATATCGCCTGCAGGCACGTCAGTGTCAGGGCCTATCTGGCGCCATAGTTCCGCGATGAAAGCCTGGCAGAAGCGCATCACCTCCATGTCGCTCTTGCCGCGTGGCGAGAAGTCGCTGCCACCCTTGGCTCCTCCCATGGCCAGTGTGGTCAGGGAATTCTTGAATGTCTGTTCGAAAGCTAAGAATTTCAGGATTGACTGATTCACTGACGAGTGGAAGCGTATGCCACCCTTGTACGGGCCTATGGCGTTGGAGTGCTGTATGCGGTAGCCCATGTTGTTCTGCACCTTGCCGCTGTCGTCAACCCACGATACCCTGAAAGTGAAAATACGGTCAGGTATGCAGAGCCTCTCTATCAGATTGTATCGTTCGAATTCAGGATGCGCATTGTACACCTCCTCAATCGAGGTCACCACCTCCTCCACTGCCTGCAGATACTCCGGTTCGTTAGGAAATCTGCGGCTTAGATCGGCCAAAAATTCAGTTGCTTTCATTTTACTTACCTTTTTTTACCTTGAATTGTACTTTTGGAAACTGTATTTCAACTATGTGTTTGCAAAAGTAATGATAATTTTTGAAAATGCAAGAAAAATGTAAGTAAAAATATTAAATAATTGGCAAATTGCCTTGTTTTGGGTCTTTGCGGTGGCATGACAAAGCCGGATCACTTCCTGATAAATGGCTGTAACGCCGGCAGTCCCATACAGAAAGGGCGGCCCGGAATGCGGACCGCCCTTTGCGATACTTATAATCTGAAGAGATTAAAACTTGTTGATCTTGCCTAAGAAGAGGATAGCTCCGGTACTTGCCTCGCGGATGAAGAACAGGAACGGACGGTCAAGACGGAACTCGATATAGTCAATTACAGGAGGGGCGCCATCGCCAAGTATCCCTGTTACGGAAGTGGTTGCGGTTCATCAGTCCTCGGAGTAGTGGCGGAGTACGCGGCGGTAAGAGTTGAAGATCTTGGATTTTGACACGAATCCCATGTAGCGTCCTTCGGCGTCGACAACGGGAAGGTTCCATGCGCCGGTGTCGTCAAAGAGCTTCATCACCTGCTCCATGCTGTAGTCAATATGTATCTTGGCAGGGGGCATACTCATGAATTTCTCCACGTGCATGCGCCGGTACAGGTCGGGGCGGAACATGATGTTGCGGATATCGTCGAGCAGCACTATACCGAGCAGATGCCCCTCGGCGTCGGTGACCGGGAAAAGGTTGCGGTTTGACTGTGAAATGACGGCCACCATCTGGCGCAGGTCCATTTCTGGGCGCACGCTCTTGAAGTCGGTCTCTATCACGTTTGATACCTTGAGCAGAGTCAGCACAGCTTTGTCCTTGTGGTGGGTGAGCAGTTCGCCGCGCTGTGCCAGACGCATGGCATAGATGCTGTAGGGCTCGAATATCTTGATGGTGCAGTAGGAGAGGGCCGACACTATGAGCAGCGGCAGAAACAGTTCGTAGCCGCCGGTGAGCTCGGCCGTGAGGAAGATGCCCATCAGCGGAGCGTGCATGACGCCGCTCATCACTCCGGCCATGCCCATCAGGGCGAAGTTTTTGACCGAAAGGTCGAGCCCGAACAGATTGTTGGTGAGGTAGGCGAACAGGAAGCCGGCCATACACCCCACGTAGAGCGACGGGGCGAATGTGCCGCCCACGCCTCCGGCACCGTTGGTGGCCGAGGTGGCGAATACTTTGGTGGCTATGATAAGCCCGATGAACAGGGCTATGAATCCTACGGAACTGCGGTCGGAGTAGAAGATGGAGCCGTCAAGTATGGCCGAGGTATCGCCTCCGAGCAGGTCGATGATGGAGGTGTAGCCTTCGCCGTAGAGCGGGGGAAAGAGGAATATAAGGGTGCTGAGCAGCAGGGCGCCAACGATATATTTCAGCGCCGGGCGCTTGAGGGATTTGAACATATTCTCCATGGAGTTCATCACCTTGGTGAAGTAGAGCGACACGAGGCCGCAGAACACGCCGAGCAGCACCACAAACGGGATGCGGGCGGTGACAAACGGCTCGCTCTGCACGAAGAAGAATTCAACATCATAGCCGGTGAAGATGTAGGCCACCGTGGCGCCTGTGATGGAGGATATCAGAAGAGGCATGACCGACACGGTGGTGAGGTCAATCATCAGTACCTCAAGCGTGAACAGCATTCCGGCTATCGGGGCCTTGAATATTCCGGCTATGCCGGCAGCGGCGCCGCACCCTACCATTATCATCAGCACACGCGGCGACATGCGGAATGCCTGCCCAAGAGTGGAGCCTATGGCGGCTCCGGTGAACACTATGGGGCCTTCGGCTCCTACCGACCCGCCGAAGCCTATGGTTATGGAGCTGGCTATGAGTGAGGTATACGTGTTGTGGCGCTTCAGGCGGCTCTTGTTCTGGGATATGGCATAGAGCACTCGGGTCACCCCGTGGGATATATTGTCGCGTACAACGAAGCGCACGAACAGCAGCGTTATGAGCACACCTATGGCCGGCCAAAGAAAGAAGAGCCAGTTGCCATGCGTGGGGGCGATATGTGAGGTGAGCAGTGTTGAAATGCTGTGGATAAGCCATTTCAGAATCAGCGCGGCTATGCCTCCCAACAGTCCTACGAGCAGGGCCAGGAATATAACGAACGGTTTTTCCCCGATATGTTTTTCGCGCCATAGCACGAGTTTCATGAACAGGCCGTGGATACGGCCGCTTTCGGTAGATATGGTTGAGTCGGTTATGTTCATATTGTCAGAGTCCTTTTCCGGTTATTACGGTATTGAAGGTGTAGAAGAGTATTTTCATGTCGAGGAGAAATGATAGATTCTCCACGTACAGCAGATCGTAGCGCATGCGTGCTATCATCTGGTCAATGTCGGATGCGTATCCGTAGCGCACCATGCCCCACGATGTTATGCCGGGGCGCACCTGATAGAGGAGGGTGTACTGCGGAGCTTTCTCCACGATGCGTTCGGTGAAGTAGGGGCGCTCGGGGCGTGGGCCTACCAGCGACATGTCGCCGCGCAGGACGTTCCAGAACTGAGGGAGTTCATCGAGCCGGTACTTGCGGAGAAAATGCCCCAGCGGTGTGATGCGCGGATCATCGTGCGAGGATAGGCGTGGGCGTCCGTCACTTTCAGCATCGGAGCGCATGGTGCGCAGTTTGTAGATGCGGAAAGGCTTGCAGTGTCTCCCGAGCCGGAGCTGTCTGTAAATGGGGCTGCTTCCGGAGGTGATGGCTATGGCCGCACAGGTCAGCGCGAGCGGTACGGCGAGAAATGTCAGGGCGGCAGCCGATATGACGATATCGGCGGTGCGCTTGAAATTGGCCGTGGCAGCAGAAATGTTGGCTCCGGTAAGATTAACCATCGGTTCGGAGCCTACATCGAGATGCCGGGTGTGCAGTCCGGTGAATGCCATATCGTTGCGGGGCATGTAGACGGGCAGACGGAGCGTTATGATGCGGTTGAGTGTCTGTAGAGTGTGGCCCCAGTTGTTGTCGTCTGGCGGGAGCAGCACTATCTGTCTCACATCGCGTCCGGCGCAGATGGCGGCTATGTCGTCAAGCGGCTCAAATGGCAGCGGCAGTCCGGAATTGCCTGACGGCGGAATCTGGTCGGTGCAGACTATCGACACCGGGTGCATGCCGGTCCACGGCCTGATGCTGTCAATGTAGCTCTTTATAGCTCCGGGGTTAGAGGCCTCTCCTATGATGACAGTGTTGAACTTCAACACTCCGCGGCGAAGCTGACGGGCTATGATGTGGGTATGGATGGCCCGGGGAATCATGACGCATGTGAACAGCTCTATGAACAGCATGCTGAATAGATAGTAGTCATAGCCGCGGTCGCCTGACAGGTCGTTGATGAGTGCGGTGAGCAAAAACAGCAGCGTGGCAGCGATGCAGCTGCCGCCGGTGACGATAAGGTCCTGCAGGCGCGACTTCCGGAGCACATTGTCATAATAGCCAGAGAGGTAGAAGATGAACAGGCACACAACAGGGAACAGTATCTGCCCGGCTACGACCATCCTGAGATTATAGAACTGGCCGAGCGTCATTGTCCCTGGAAACATTACGCGGACCCTGAAGATATTGAACAGGAATATGGCAAGTGACGATGCTGCGAAGTCACATGCCATATAGATGTTTCTATGCCGGGTCTGCCTGTTCACTGGCGTAGTATCTTTACGGTTAGGTCCGATGCTATGCGCACCACGGCCGACGGCCTGCTGCGTGAGGTGTCGTCGCGACGGTATGACGCCACATAGTCCACGGCGTCGATAATGTCGTGTGATATTTCGCTAAATATTGCCGGCGATGGCTGGCCGCTGATGTTGGCCGATGTCGAGACTACCGGACGGCGCAGACGCCGGCACAACCCTGAAGAGTAGGCCTCGGCGGTAAGGCGGATTCCTACCGTACCGTCGGCACCGGTCATGGCGGCTGACAGGCCGCATGCCCCGTCAAGCACGGCTGTGAGGGGGCGCTCCGACAGGCTCATAAGCTCCCAGGCCACATCAGGAAGCGACTCCACGTAGCGTTCAAGCATATCCCGCGAATTGACGAGCGCAATCAGGGCCTTTGACTCAGCCCGGTGCTTGATTTCAAATATACGCTGCACGGCATCTGTGCGTGTGGCATCGCATCCGATACCCCATACTGTATCCGTAGGGTAAAGGATAACGCCACCCTGCCGCATGCATGCTACAGCGGCTTCAATATCATCTTTCAGTGTCATACGAATGCAAAGTTAATGTTTTTTTGCGCCGAGGGAAAAAAAGTTGGTCGGAATGAATGATAAAGCGATAAAAAATGGTTAGATTTGGGGAACGAAAAATCTATACCAAAAAAGTAAAATACTGATATGTTAAGTCCCGACGATTTGAAAGAGCTTGAAGCCAAAGGCATAGCTCCCGAACAGATTGAAGCGCAGCTTGAACGCTTCCGTACTGGATTCCCTTATTTGAAAATTCTTGATGCCGCCCGCCCGGGGCAGGGCATCACCGTGCTCTCTCCGGAAGAGGAGGAGGCTGCCCGCCGTCGTTGGGAACAGTATCTTTCCGATGGTGGCGACGTGACGAAGTTCGTTCCCGCCTCAGGTGCTGCCTCACGCATGTTCAAGGCATTGTTTGAATTTGTCGACGGTCCTGACGCCGTTCCTGCCGGTGGAAGCGACGTGGCCGCTCTTATTGAGGCATCTGACAAGCTCCCGTTCATAGCCGAGCTTAATGACACCACACGCCGCCTCTATAACGCCGATGTGGAGCAGCTCAAGGCTGAAGGCCGCTACAAGGAGCTGATAGCTGCCATCATCAAGCCTGAAGGAATGAACTACGGCGGTCTGCCCAAAGGCCTTCTGAAGTTCCACACCTATGAAGGCGGCAGCCGCACACCACTTGAGGAGCAGCTCACCGAGGGCGCCCAGACGGCGGCCAACAATGCCGGTGTGGTGCGCCTGCATTTCACAGTATCGGCCAATCACCGCAAGCTGTTTGAGCAGAAACTTGCCGAGGCCATACCTGAAGTAGAGGCCCGCAAGGGTGTGAAGTTCGAGGTGTCGCTCAGCGAGCAGAAACCCTCTACCGATACCGTGGCAGTCAATCCTGACAACACCCCGTTTGTTGAGGATGGGCATCTGCTGTTCCGTCCCGGCGGTCATGGCGCTCTGATTGAGAACCTCAATGATATTGACTCGGCTGTAGTGTTCATCAAGAATATCGACAATGTGGTGCCCGATTCGAAGCGTGACGCCACAGTGCGCTACAAGCAGGTGCTCGGAGGCTACCTGATGCAGCTCCATGACACCATAGAGCATTATCTGACACTCCTCGGCACCGGCGATTATACCCGCGGCACGCTTCAGGAAATGCTCAAATTCCTCCACTTCACATTCTCCGTTACGGACCGCTCCATTGACGGTATGAACGATACCGAGGTTGCGATATACCTGCATGGCAAGTTGAGCCGGCCGTTGCGTGTGTGCGGAATGGTGCGCAACGAAGGCGAACCCGGCGGAGGTCCGTTCATAGCATATAACCCCGACGGATCGGCTTCGCTGCAGATTCTGGAAAGCCACCAGATAGACAAGAACAATCCCGATTATGTACGTATGCTTTCTACCGCCACTCACTTCAACCCGGTTGATCTGGTATGCTACGTACGCCGTCATGACGGTACAAAGTTTGATCTCACACAGCATGTTGATCCCGCTACAGGATTCATCTCCGAGAAGTCAAGCCATGGCCGCGCTCTCCGTGCTCTGGAGCTTCCCGGCCTCTGGAACGGTGCCATGAGCGACTGGAACACAGCGTTCGTGGAAGTGCCTATCGCAACATTTAATCCCGTAAAGACAGTCAACGACCTGCTGCGCCCGGCGCATCAGGGCTGATAACCGAAAATAAAGCGGTCCGGAAATTATACTCCGGGCCGCTTTCTGTACAAACCTATTTGCAGCCGCCGGTGTTAGAATAGCATGAACAGAAAAGAAGAAATCAAACGGATATGGAGCGAGTGCTTCAACGACTCGCGTGAATATGTGGACATGTATTTCGACCGCGTGTACAACGATGCTGACGGAATGCTGCTTGAGCGCAACGGCAAGGTGGTAAGCTCGCTTCTGCTCCAGCGTTATGCCATGCTTATCGGGAGCCGTGAGGTGTGTGTCAGCTACGTGGCCGGCGCCGCCACACGCCGTAGTGCGCGAGGCAACGGATATATGAGTCAGCTTATGTGTGAGGCTCTGATAGCTTCGCGCGAGCGTGGCGATATGCTCTGCACGCTTATTCCGGCTCATGACTGGCTGTATTTCTTCTATGACAGGTTTGACTTCAGCACCGTGTTCTATGTCGACCGTCAGCGGTTCACATCGCTGCATGCTTTTTCCGGAGAGGGGGATTACCATAGTGTCGACTATGCATTTTCCGATGATGTTTACCGGGCTTTTTCCGATATGGAACGTTCGCGTGACGGGATGGTGCTTCACTCGAAGCGTGACTTTCTGAATATCCTCGATGACCTCCGTATGGACCCCGACGGTAGATTCGTGGTGATGGCCGATGACCATGATGATGTAGCTGCCATGGCGTGGGCTACCGCTACGCCTCATATGGTAACCGTGCGAGAGCTTCTTGGCCGCGATGACGGGACCCGTAAGGCTGCGCTGCGTGAACTGCGCCGCCATTATCCCGACCGCCCCTTTACCGTGTTGGCTCCGGCGGCCGACGGCAGCCGGCGTCTGTATGCCCGCGGCATGGGCCGTATAGTCAATGTGGAGCTCTGCCTGTCGGCTCTGACTGAGTCAGCACCTCAGTGGGCATCTGTTATAAAGGTCACCGACAGACTTATGCCTGAAAACAGTCATATTTACCGGGTTGAATCCGGAGCGGTGACGATTGATGATTCATACACGGGCCATCTTGATCTTGACGTGACGCTTGAAGTGCTGAACCGACTTGTGTTCAGCTCTCCACGAATGGGCGAAATCATCGGAATACCGTCGGTGCGTCCTCACCTGAGCCTGATGCTTGACTGACTACTTTCCGGCAGGGAAAAAAACAATATCCGCCGACGCTGCATGTGCGTTGACGGATATTACTTTACCTAACTTATTGTCCTATTATTTTATTACTTGCTGTTGCGGTAAGCCTGCTGGCGCTGTGAGTTGTCCTTTCCCTGACGCTTGGCGTTCTGTTTGTTCTTGTGGCCTTTCATACCGCCGGGCTGAGCCGACATCTGGTTGGTATAATTGTTTTCAAGAAACTGGAGATACTGCTGGGGAGTGAGGATATTCTTCACATTCTTAAGATAGTCGGCGCGTACGGTGCGGGCTATGGCACGGGGATTGTCAGTGGTCGAACGGTTCTTGCGGGCAGCCTGCATCACTTCGCGGGGAGTAGGCACAGCTTTAAGCGCTGTAGTCTGCTGCTCGGTGAGGTTAAGACCGGCAAAGGGATTCATCGCACCATTCTTTTTCTGGCGGTCGGCCCGCTGCTTGTCGGCTTTGCGGTTGTCCTTGCGACCATCCTTCTTACCCTTCTTAGGATTGCACTGATTGGTGCAGATGCCGTTCTGGCATGCTCCGTTTTTGTCACACTGGGCGGTGGCGGGGCACTGTTTGTTGTCGGCTTTGCGATTGTCCTTGGCAAAAGCTGAAGTTGAGCAAAGGAGTATTGCGGCTGAAGCCAGAGCTATAAGTTTTTTGTTCATGATAGTCAAATTTTTTATGTTAGTTTCTAAAATCAGTAATTATTATGTTTTGTTTCGTACTGCAGCAGTTTTTTGAATTCTTGTAGTGTTATGACGCCCGGAAAATAAATTCGTTTAATCCGCCGCCTGGACTTTAATATTTTTTCATTTATAATTATGCCATGGCCTCGATTCTGTTAATAAAGCGGCATGATTGCCAAAAATAAGTTCCTATTGGTTAATGACGGTTAATATGCCGTGTGAAATACGAAACATTTGTTAACAGAAACCCCAATTGATGACTGGCTTTGTTAAATTTAGTAGGGAAAGTCGCTACCTTTGCCTTGTAATCATGATTTAAACTTGTAAGAATGTCAAATATACTGACCGGACTTGTCAACGAGCAAGCAGCTCGCTACGGAGAGCGTGAGGCTTTTTGTGCGCCTGCGGCTGATGGGTCCGGATGGGTTCCTACATCGTGGAATTCATTCAAGCACTCTGTCGACCTCCTTTCATGGGCTTTGGCTTCTCTTGGACTTCAGGAGCAGGGAGCTATTGCTGTTTTTTCGGCTAACCGCCCGGAAATTCTGATAACTGACTTTGCCGCCTATGCCAACCGTGCCGTACCGGTGTCGATTTATTCCACCAGTTCTGCCGAGCAGGTGGTGTATATCGTCAACGACTGTTCCGCTTCTATCCTGTTTGTCGGTGATGACAAGCAGTATTCCATAGCATTGAAGGCCATGGAGCAGTGTCCGTCATTGAAGCTTATCGTGGTTTATGACCCATCGGCCGTGACCGGCATGTCGGACCGCGCCATATCGTTCAGCCGTCTGATGGACTTGGGGCGTGAGGCCCGTGATAAGGCCAAGCCGGTAGTTGAAGCCCGCAGTAAGAGTGCATCGGCATCGGACATCGCTACAATTATCTACACTTCCGGCACTACCGGCGAGCCTAAGGGAGCCGTGCTGCCGCACTCCTGTTTTGATACGGCATTGGTATTTAACCGTCGCCGCCTCACCATGCTCTCCGACAGCGATACATCGCTCTGCTTCCTCCCGCTGAGCCATATCTTTGAAAAGGCATGGACATACCTCTGTCTGTGGCTCGGCATGCGTGTATCGGTCAATCTTGATCCACGCGCCATACAGCAGACCATCACCGAGCGGCGTCCCACATGCATGTGCTCCGTACCCCGATTCTGGGAAAAGGTGTACACAGCTGTCCAGGACAAGATAGCCCGCATGAATCCCGTGAGCCGATGGGTTGCACGGCAGGCGCTGAAGACAGGACGTCGGCGCAATCTGGAGTATAAGCGCCTTGGACGTAAAGTGCCCTGGTGGCTTGAAACCCGCTACCGCTTCTTTTACAAGAAAGTATTCTATCCCATGCAGCGTGTCATAGGGGTGGAGAATGGAAATATATTCCCTACTGCCGGAGCTCCGCTGTCGGCCGGCATCGTTGAATTCTTCCATTCATGCGGTATCAATATCGTGATTGGCTACGGCCTGAGTGAAACCACAGCCACCGTGAGCTGCTTCCCCGAAGTGGGCTACGTGATAGGTTCTATAGGCACTGTGCTTGACGGCATAGAGGTGCGTATAGGCGAGGACTCCGAGATTCAGATAAAATCGCCTACCGTCATGCGCGAGTATTTCAATAAACCGGAGGCCACGGCCGAAGCATTTACCGCTGACGGATGGTTCCGCACAGGCGATGCCGGATACTTCGACGAATCGCACGCATTGGTGCTTACCGAACGCATCAAGGACCTCTTCAAGACTTCCAACGGCAAGTACATCGCCCCGCAGGCTCTTGAGAGCCGTCTGGGCGAGGATCCGATGATAGAGCAGGTTGCCATAATAGGCGACCAGCGTAAGTATGTCACAGCCCTTATTGTGCCGGCCTTCGAGGCGCTCAAACGCTATGCCTCCAGCCAGAATATAAGCTACGCTGATCTTGACGAACTTGTGAAGAATCCGGCCATCCGCCGCATGTTTGCCGAGCGTATCGAGAATCTGCAGCGCGACTTCGCTTCATTTGAGCGTATCAAGAAATTCACGCTTCTTCCCCATGAATTTACCATGGAAGCCGGTGAACTCACCAACACCCTCAAGATAAAACGCCCCGTCCTCTACAAGCGCTACGCCCGTCAGATCGACGAAATGTACGACGCCTGACCTCCGGCGGATCCATAATTCTGTGTATCAGGCGTGTGCTGTAGCCGGAGGCATGTACCCTACGGATTGCATACGATGCAGGAGCATCAATGGTCATGAAAGCATCGAAGATGCGGGTTGAGTAGAACCCCTCTTCGAGCTGAAAGCGAGGAGCGGGGCATAGGCCCTCCCGCAGCAGTATGGCTTCGAAGATGCCTGTTATTAACCTGATACGGATAACAGCCCACTTCGAGGGCATAACCGTATCTATTCCGTTTTATCGCCACTCCTCGTCCTGACGGACTTGAAGTGGGGTTCAAATCTAATCCGCCTCTCCGAGGCTCTGCCATGCACGCAGATGACCGCATGCGCAGGGGACCTGAACGGTTCATTCATCTTGTAGGGCCATGCCTTTGGCATGTATCAGACGCATCTGTATAGGGAACCTGAAAGGTTCATTCACGAGATAGCCGTGGGCCGAGCTGAAAGCGAGTCCCACGGTATCGGACACCACGCACAGAATTATCTGAAAGATAACTTTCAATCGGAAACAGTCGTATTATGGGATATAAAGTTTTCTTTCAGAAAATCGTTTATCATAATCTCGTTCCGTGGGTCTCGCCTTGACTGGCTCGGCCCACTCTATATCATTAACCGCACCTTTGCAGGTGCGCCAACCGAAGTTCCTTTTTTGTGAAGCCGGAGGGCAGATATGAAAATAGGCTGCCTAACATCAGTTAGGCAGCCTATCGGCTTATATCAGATCTGTTGGATTAGTCCTGATTGAGGTTTACGCGCTTGAAAGCAACGGCTACAAGACCCTTCTGAGTCTGGTCGAGGAACTGTCCTACGGTGATCTTGCCATCCTGAACATATTCCTGTTCCATGAGGCATGATTCCTTGAAGAACTTGTTCAGACGGCCCTGAGCGATGTTCTGAATCATCTGTTCAGGAAGGTTAGCGGCCTTGGCGGCGGCAGCTTCCTTGATGATTGCACGGCCTTTTTCAGCTTCTTCAGCTGTGATCCAGCCCTTGCTCATGTTTGATTCGATGTGGTCCTCTGAGTCGAAGTGGTTGGGGTTGAGGCCGGCTTTGTTAAGAGCGGCGTCAACTGCCTTCTTCACGAGTTCCTGCTTGGTCTTTTCAACAGCTACGCTGATTTCGGCATCGATAGTGGCCTGGGGCACGTCTTCGCGTGAAACGGCTACGGGGTTCATCGATGCGATCTGCATGCAGATTTCGCGGCCGATCTGAGCGTCTACGTTCTCAAGGTTGAAACCTACGATTGCAGCGAGCTTGTTGTTGAAGTGGTTGTAAGCTGCGGTTGTGGGAGCTTCAACTACTTCGTAAGCGCCAATCTCAGTCTTTTCGCCTGTCTTGCCGCTTTCCTCGGTGATGAGGTCAGCTACAGTCTGGCCGTCGACAACGAGAGCCTTGAGTTCGTCGGCTGTCTTGACGCGGTTGGCCATTGCGAGGTCCATGAGCTTGTTGGTCAGGGCCACGAAGCCGGCGTTCTTAGCCACGAAGTCAGTTTCGCAGTTGAGGGCAAGAATAGCGGCGAAGTTGCCGTCGTTGCGTGAAACCACGCAACCTTCTGAGGCCTGACGGTCCTCACGCTTGGCGGCTACGGCCTGTCCTTTCTTACGGAGAATCTCAACAGCGGCTTCGATGTCGCCGTCAGTTTCGGCGAGAGCTTTTTTGCAGTCCATCAGGCCCGCGCTTGTAAGATTGCGGAGCTTGGTGATTTCTGCCATTGTTACTGCCATATTGTTATGAGAGTTTAAGCGTTTGTTAATAGTTTTGATTGATTATTCAGCTGCGGGAGCTTCTTCGGCTGCTTCAGCTACTGCTGCTTCTGCGGGAGCTTCTTCAGCATTCTTGCGGCTCACGCGACGACGCTCGCGGCGGGGTGCGCCTTCAGCTTCGCCGGCTTCCTTAGCGTCAACCTTTTCAACTTTGCGTTCTTCGAGGCCTTCGGCGATAGCGCTGCAAACAGTGTCGAGGATGAGCTCGATTGACTTTGAAGCGTCGTCGTTGGCGGGGATTACGAAGTCAACTGAAGAGGGATCGGAGTTGGTGTCAACCATAGCGAATACGGGGATACCGAGACGGTTGGCTTCAGCTACTGCGATGCGTTCCTTCAGTACGTCAACTACGAAAAGGGCTGAGGGCAGACGATTGAGGTCAGCGATAGAGCCGAGAGTCTTTTCGAGTTTGGCGCGCTGACGTGTGATCTGGAGCTTTTCGCGCTTTGAAAGGTTGTCAAATGTACCGTCCTTTGTCATTTTGTCAATGGCGGTCATTTTCTTGACGGCCTTGCGGATGGTGGGGAAGTTGGTGAGCATACCGCCCGGCCAACGTTCAATCACGAAAGGCATGTTTACTGACTGAGCCTTGTCAGCAACAACTTGTTTGGCCTGTTTTTTAGTAGCCACGAAGAGGATTTTCTTGCCCGATTTAGCAATGCTCTTCAGGGCGTTGGCGGCCTCTTCCACCTTAGCGGCGGTTTTGTAGAGGTCTATGA
>OFGR01000968.1_pt1 | contig 25508 bp, 26 predicted proteins | sample 1521811 | NCBI WGS metagenome assembly OFGR01 (sample SAMEA3504098, study PRJEB24116) | mouse gut metagenome | biome: mouse gut; feature: mouse-associated habitat; material: faeces | place: Denmark | collected 2011
GGCTGGCTCAGGCTGCCGCCATGCGGCTGATCGGTTCTCAGGATATGTACGCCGCCGAGGGCCGGAAAAACGCCTCCGTCAACTTCATCACCTGCCACGACGGGTTTACATTATGGGATCTGTACTCCTACAACGAGAAGCACAACCTGAAAAACGGCTGGGACAACACCGACGGAGCTAATGACAACAACAGCTGGAACTGCGGCGTGGAGGGTGAGACGGCAGACCCCCAGGTCAACGCCCTGCGCCGCCGGATGGGCCGCAACGCCTTTGCGCTGCTGATGTGCAGCCGGGGCATCCCCATGTTCCTGGCGGGAGACGAGTTCGGCAACAGCCAGTTCGGCAACAACAACGCCTACTGTCAGGACAATCTGACCTCCTGGCTGGACTGGCGGCAGCTGGAGACCAATCAGGATACTTTCCAATTCTTCCGGTACATGATCCATTTCCGCAAGGCCCACCATATTCTCCGCAGCAACCTGAGCAACGGAGCCTGCGGCTTCCCGGACGTGAGCTTTTACGGGGTCACGCCCTGGCCCCGCGAGAGCTTCCAGAGCGATGAGCATTATGTGGGCGTGCTGTTTGCCGGGTGGGAGCGGCGCACGGGTCCGCAGTTAGTTTATGTGGCCTCCAACGCCTACTGGGAGCCGCTGGAAGCGGAGCTGCCTGCGCTGCCCTCCTCCATGAACTGGGAGCTGGCCGCGGACACCTGGGAGGAACAGCAGCAGCCCCGGCCTCTGGCCGGCAACCGGATTCAGATACGCCCCCGGAGCGTGATGATCTTCGTGGGGCGCTAGATTAAGAAAGAAAACTATCCCCATGAAGCTGATGTCCGTGGCTCTGCGGCCTCTGGCCGCGCCGCCCTTCCCGCTGGAGTACATACAGGAGCTGACCGACCAGATGGGCGGAGACGGTTTTATGGAGAAATGAATCGACAAGGAGTTGAGCTTATGGCACTGCCCCAAAAAGATGAATATTACACCCTGGAGGACGCATTGCACTGGGAGGAGCACGAGCATATCGAGCTGCTGGATGGGATTCCGGTGATGCTGGCTACGCCCTCCACCAGCCATCAGCGCGTGGTGCTTGCGCTGGTCCGCCAGCTTGCGGATTATTTGGATGATAAGCAATGTGAAGTATTTGTGGCTCCCTTTACCGTGTGCCCCTTTGCCCGCCGGGACGACCCGCCCCACAGCATCGACACCCTGGTGGAACCGGATATCACCGTAGTCTGCGACCCGGAAAAGCTGGATAATGTGGGGTGCAAGGGTGCGCCGGACCTCATTATTGAGATTCTCTCTCCCTCCAACCTGCGCCACGACCGGCTGACCAAGTACAACCTTTATCAGCGTGCAGGCGTGCGGGAATACTGGATTGTGGACCCGGAGAGCAAAACGGTGCAGTCCTTTGTGCTGGAGAACGGCTATTACGCCGCCCAGGACTTCGGCGACGAGGAGGATACAATTCAGGTGAATGTCCTGGAGGACTGTGTGATTGATCTGTCGCTGGTGTTTCCGGAGTAATAGCCCCCCCGGCTTTAGGGGTGGTGATGCCGCAATGAACGGCATACCGAGTCTGAAAAGAGTTACCATAAGATCAGACTTTACGAATTTAAGATAGTCTGAACAATTTTGACTTATCAGGGGGATTTCATCTTTTGGGTGAAATCCCTTTTCTTCACTCACGTTTCGTCCCCCTCTCTGCTTATGCGGAGAGGGGGACGAAGCATCTTGTAAGCGCCGGTTGAAATATTGTGATTGTGCAGCCCTTCAGTTTATGAAAAAAGAAAATCCATATAAGCCTTTTTCAGCGCGGCAAGCTTGGGGCGGGACACTGGCACACACCGGTCTGTGGACAGGGTTACGCTAGGCCCGTTGAGGGCGGTGATATGCTCCAGATTGATGATATAGGCTCGGTGGGGGGAGAAAAAACGAGGGTCAAAGGAGAGCTGCTCCATGAGAGAGGAGAGGGTATCGGCGGTGACCGCCCTGGAGCTGTCCGACAATGTGCAGACCCGGTCATGGTCGAAGCTCTCCACCATCACCAGCTCCCGAAGCAGAACCTTTCTCAGCCCGGCTTTGGTTCTGAGCAGGATGGAGGGCACGTCGGCTCCGCCCAGCCGGCGGACGGAGGCCAGCAGCACCCGCTGAAATTTTTCCCATTCCAAGGGCTTGAGCAGATAGCCGGAAGCATCCACCTCGAAGGCGTCCAGGGCATATTCCCTGGAAATCGTGAGGAAGATGATCTCCGCCGGTTCTCCCCGCTCCCGGATGCGCTGGGCCAGCTCGATCCCCTTCATGTGGGGCATGAGTATGTCCAGCAGGTAGAGATCGAAGCCGCCCTTTTCATCCAGATGCTCCAGCAAGTCAACGGGGGAGAAAAAGAATTCTATGCGCAAACCAAGCTCCGGGTGTTCCTGGACAAACCGGTCCGCCAGGCTCCGGATTTGCGCTGTGTCCGCCGGACTGTCATCGCAGATGCAAAGTGTCAGCAAGCTCCAAACCTCCTTCCTGCAGGCTTATTGTAAAAAAGACGGCTGTACCAGCATACCGTTCAGAAATTCAGTGGGAATGACGAATTCCGGCGTGCCCATGCTGCCGGGGGCCACCTCGTACTCGTCAAAGACGATCACAAGCTGATTTTCATCATTGATATAGAAATTCTGGTCGGGGGCAATGGACTGGAAACACTCCTCGTCGGACCAGATTCCGCCGGGAAGGAAAAATGCTGCCGTTCCGGCGTTGTTCTGCTCCGCCATCTGGGCTTTGATCTCCCGGCTGATGGCAGATACATATTTGGTCTCCGGCTGGAACAGGTCGGACAGCTCCAGCATCTGGCCAGTCTCCCTGTTCAGGGTGAGATAACGGCTGTAGTCTACCGAGCCGCCCATGTTGATGACTGTGTGGAAGCAGAGGGTAAACAGGGCGCTGTCGTCCCGGACCACCTCATAGGAGATGTCCTCCGCCGCATAGCCCTGGTACTTTCGAGACGCATACCAGCGGAACTGCTCCTCCATCTGCTGGACCAGCTCTTTTATTTCAGCATCCACGGCGTCTACGGTGTCGGGGTCGCCCTCCAGCACCGGGGTCTGGACCGTTTGGCCGGTGTGCCCCCAGTTCCAGGTGTAGGTGCGCAGGTCCACCACCCGTACCACCGAACCCAGAATGGGAATGGTCTCCAGCGTCTGGGCCAGAGTGGGGGTGGCGTTGATCAGGAAACACAGCAGCAGGCCCGCCAGAACCACATCCCCGGTTCTCGAACGGGTCTGAGGCTGGTGGCTGGCGGTGTTCAGCAAGGCCACCCGCAGGGTGAACATCCCGTCCTTACAGCTGCATTCAAACATCCCATGATATTTTTCCGCCACAGCCGCGATGCTCCGCAGGCCCTGGCCGTGTCCCTCCCGGTAGGGGACGATGGGAAATCCGTTTCCGTCAAACTTCAAATCCTCGGCGCAGGAGTTCTCCACGCTGACTGCCAGACTTCGCCCGCCGGCGAGAGAGGCGGAGACGCGGAGATTCCGGGGCGCGCCCTCCGGCAGCTTCGCGCAGGCATGAATGGCGTTTTCCAGGGCGTTGGCCAGCACCACACAGAGATCCATCTCCTCAAAGGGCATTTCCTCAGGCAGGAAGATTTTTGTCTCCAGGGTACAGCCGTTCTCCCGTGCACGGCTCAGGTAGGAGGAAAGAACGGCGTTGACCGCAGCATTCCGGCACCAGGTCTCCGTCTCCGCCCCAGCGAGCTGGCCCTGCCACTGGTTTACATAGTGCTGTGCGTTCTCCGCGTCCCCCTTCTGGAGCAGGGTGGACAGCACGGTGATGTGGTGGCGCATATCGTGGCGGTAGCTCCGGCCCAGCTCCAGTTTCCTGCGCAGCAGCTCATAGTCCCGGCGCAGGGCCTCCATCTGCCGCTGGGCCTCCCTGGACCGGCGCTCGGCCGCCAGGGAGTCGATGAGCCTGGACAGCACCAGGAATGCGGACAGGGCGGTAAACAGCAGAAGGAGGGTTGCGGTGGGGTCGGTGGTGCTGGAGAGAAAATAGGAGTAGAGGATCAGCAGCATCGCGGGCAGAAAGAGCAGGGGAGGCCAGCCGCCCTCCTGCTCCCTGGCGTAGGCCTGAAAGGGCTTATGCAGGAAGCGATATACCAGCAGCAAAATAAGACCCGCCGCCGCCAGAAGGCTCAAGGTAGAAAACCACTCCAGGGTCGGGCCGGTGGCGAAATAGATCATCAGCTTCCGCAGAGCGGCCAGCACCTGACTGCCCAGCAGCGCTAGCATCCAGACCAGGGCAGTAGAGAAAAAGTGGTTTTTGGACAGCAGGTGCAGGCAAAGGATGGCGGGCAGATAGAAGGAGAGGGGAAGCAGGGTGACCGCAAATTCCAGACTGTGCTGCCAGGAGAGCAGCGCCAGCTGAACCCCGCACTCCGCCGCCAGAAAGCCCAGTGCCGTCCACCAGGTAACGCGCGCGGAATATTTGGACTCCAGAAGGGACCACAGGCTCAGAAGAAAGACCAGGGGAGGGACAGCGGCTTCGACATACCGCAGGTAGTATAGTGCATCCATGAAAGCGCCTCCTTCGACATACACAAAAATAAACATTTTATATCATAACACAATTCGTCCCAAGTGCAAATGTCAATTCACGCAGGAAACATATCCTTTCACGGAAATTTTTTGGAAAGGCATTTCAGGTGTAATTGGTAAGACTGAGGTGAACCCCAAGTGAAAGAAAATATCAGGGCAGGAATCTGTCACCCAGACTCCCACCCTGAAAAGCTGCATCTTACCTCATAAATTCTTCCAGCTCTTTTTTCAGCGCCTCACAGTCGTCACTGTACATCACCACCTGTAAGGGCCGGTTCAAATCCAAGCTGTAAATCCCCAGCAGAGATTTTGCGTTTATCGTGTACCGTCCAGATACCATATCCACATCATAAGGGACTTTGCTCACCACATTGACGAATTTCTGAACCTGATTGACCTGGGTGAGAGAAATAGTTACTGCCTCCATCACGGTACCTCCTTTCTGGCGGCAAGCTCCGCAATAATGCGGTTGTAGGAGTTCTTGTTGATCTGGTAGAAGAACAGCACCACCGCCGTAATCAGCCACAGCACGCCGGGAACGGTAGAGAACGAATGGTGTATGACAGACTGGACCGCCGCGCCCTGGGCCTGATTGGCCTGGAAGCCCAGCATTCCCAGCACGCCCGCCAGAGTGGCTGTGCCGATGGCCATACCCAGCTTGTTGCCCAGGGAAACAAAGGCGTACTGGAAGCCGTCGTTGCGGATGCCGGTTTTCCACTCGCCGTACTCCACGCAGTCGGGAATAATGGCATAGATGGCCGTGTTGAACCCGCAGAAGAAAAACTGGGACAGCGCGGCGCAGATATAGAAGGGGACGGGCGTTTCCACCGCGTTGAAGAAGTACAGCGCCAGCATCGACACGCCGGTTCCGGCGGAGAACAGAGCGGCGGTGCGGCCCTTATTGCCCAGCCAGCGGAACACGAAGGGGAACGCGGCCGCGCCCAGGATGGAGGGAACCATCAGCACCATGGAATACGTGGTGAACAAAGCCTCGTTGCCCTCCACATACTTGAAGTAGTACAACAGATTGGCGCTGCGTCCGTAGTGGGTCACGCCAAAGAGGAGCTGTCCGGCCAGGGCAATCAGATAGGGCTTGTTCTGCATGACGGCCTTTAACTGGACACCCAGAGGGATGTTCTCTTTGACGGGCGGCGTTACCACCTCTTTGGTCTTGGCAAAGCAGAACCAGTGGCAGGCGGTGAAGATACTGCCATAGAGAATCGTCACCAGCAGATAGCCTTGGGCCTGATTATCCCCGCCAAAGGCGGCAATCAGGGGCAGCGTGATAATATTGATGATGTTGATCGCCACCATGGCGCACACCGAGCGGGAGGTGTTGATCTGGGCCCGCTTCCTCAATGTTCTGGGTCAGCGCCCCGCAGAGGGTCCCGTAGGGGATATTGACGCAGGTGTAGCCGCATACCAGAAGGCAGTAGGTGACATACATATAGACCGTCTTGGACCCGTCGGACCAGTTGGGGTGGGCCCAGAAGGTGAGCACCAGGATGATGGCCGTCAGGGGCGCGCCGATGAGCAGCCAGGGGCGGTAGCGGCCCCAGCGGGTGTTGGTGCGGTCGCTGAGGCTGCCGATGATGGGGTCGTTGATGGCGTCCCAGAAGCGGGAGATCAGCATCAGCAGGGACACCGCCGTCATGGGGATGGCGCACACGTCCGTGTAGAAGATCATCAGGAAATTGCCCACGAACATCCAGCTGAAATTACAGCCCACATCCCCGAAGCCGTAGGCAATTTTGCTGATCAGGGGGACCTTTACGTTCATGTCCTGGGCGGTCTTGTTCGCTTCCATCCTCAGCCCTCCCCCGAGACGCGGACCACGGCCTTAACGATGTTGGCCTTGTCGGCCACGCTCCGGTCCATGGCGTTCTGGATGTCGTCAAAGTCGAAGATATCGGTGACGATGCCCTTCAAATTGACCCTCCCGGCGGCCACGGCGTCAATGGCCATGGGGTAGATGTGGCGGTAGCGGAACACGGTCTTGAAGGCCAGCTCCTTGTCCAGGGCCAGGCTCATGGGCAGGGTCATCTCTCCGGTTTTGGAGTAGCCCACCAGGACGATGGACGCCCCCTTCTTCGCCATGTGGATGGCCTGCCGGGTGGTGGCCTCCGTGCCGGCAGTCTCAATGACCAGGTCGCAGCCCGCGCCGCCGGTCAGCTTCCGCACGGCCTCGACGGCGTCCTCGTCCCTGCCGTTGATGACCCCGTCTGCGCCCAGCTCCAGCGCCTTTTCCAGGCGCTTGGCCATCACGTCCACCACATATACCCGGCTGACCCCCTCGGCCTTCAAGGCCATCATGGACACCAGGCCGATGCACCCCGCCCCCATCACCACGGCGGTCTGGCCCGCGTGGGCGCCGCCCTGGTTGGCCGCGTGGAAGCCCACCGCCAGCGGCTCGATCAGCGCCCCCTCCAGGGTGCTGACGTTCTCCGGGAGCTTGAAGCACAGCGCCGCTTCGTGGGCCACGTACTCCTGAAACACGCCGTCCACCGGGGGTGTGGCGAAGAACACCACATCGGGGCAGAGGTTGTATTTCCCCTGGCGGCAGAACTCACAGCGGCCGCAGGTCTTGCCCGGCTCCAGGGCCACCCGGTCCCCCACCTTCAGGTGGGCCACATTGCTGCCCACCTCCACCACAGTGCCGCCGGGCTCGTGGCCCAGGACAAAGGGGGGCTCCACCACGTAGCCCCCGATGGAGCCCGTCTCGTAGTAGTGCATGTCGCTGCCGCAGATGCCCACATACTCCAGCTTCACCAGGACCTCGTCCGCCTTGGGTGTGGGGATGGGCCGCTGGGTGTACCCCATCTTGCCGATGCCCTCCATAACCGCCACTTTCATTGTTCCATCCATTGCTGCGTCCTCCTTAATATTTTATTGCTTTCGTAAAGTATCTATATAAGTGCCTGCATTAAAGCACAGACCCAGCGGCCCGGTCAAGAGGGCAAATGATTTTCGGCAGTTCACACATTTTTAGGATGTGAATTTTGTGCAAAAGAGAGGACGCCGCTCCGTTGCCGGAGCGGCATCCTTTTATAGCGTCTGCAAAAATCGTTCCACCTGCGTCAGCGCCGCCCCCACGGCGGAGGCCTCCAGCCGGTAGCGGCAGTATTTGAGATAGGAGGAGTCCGGCTGAAATGTGTTGCGCTTCTCCAGCAGCGGCCGGAGCGGCCCGCCAAATTCCTCCAGGAACGCCCCCACGTAGCCGCCCACGATCACGTCGCAGTCAAAGCTCATGTGCAGGTTGTTGACGGCGATGGACAGATACTCCAGATACTCCCGCCAGACCGCCTGCTTTTCCGCGCCGCCCTCCCGGAGGCCATCAAAGAACGCGGCCAGATTTCCCTCCGCTTGGTCTGACAGCACCCGCGCGGAGCAGTAGGCATCCAGACAGCCCTCCTTTCCGCAGTAGCAGCGCCGTCCGCCGGGGACCAGCGTATTGTGGCCAAACTCGCCGGCCCGGAGGTGGTTGCCCATATGCGGGGAGCCGTCCGCCAGGATCGCCCCGCCCACGCTGTTGCTTAACGAGAGGTAGACCAGATTTCCGGCGGTGGAGGCCCCGTAAATCTCGGCAAATCCCGCGGCGTTGGCGTCGTTGAGAAAGCCGCAGGGATAGGGGATGTGGCGGCCCAGCATGTCCAGCGGCACATCCCGCAGGTCCAAGATGTGGGAGTACCGCAGCAGTCCGGCTTCGCTGTCCACGATGCCGGGCAGGGATATCCCTACGCCTAATATGGCTTCACCGGCGGGCGCGTCCCCCATCACGCTCTGGACCAGCTCCCCCAGCCCCTGTAAATAGGCGCCGTCCAGAGAGAACGGCCGTGATTTCCGCTGATAGCGCACCACCTGGCCGCTCAGGTCCACCAGCACCACGCTCACATGGTTCCCGGTCAGGTCCAGCCCGATGGCCAGCCTGGCCTCCCGGACCGGGGCGTAGGCCTTCGCCTTGCGCCCTCCCGTGGACTCGTACTGTCCGACCTCCTGCACCAGCCCCAGCTCGACCAATTCCTTGACATTCTGCAAAATGGTCGGCCAGCTCAATGCCAGCCGCTGGGACAGCTCCATTTGGGAAATGCGTTCGCAGGATAGAATACAGCGCAGGGTGTTGGCGCGGTTGCGGCGCTTCACGTCCATATTGCTGGCGGGAGTTGTTTTCATAGGCCACCATCCATTGTGTGTTTTATAAAGGCTCTACATGACAATAGGATAGTGCATTTTTTCGAAGATTGCAAGGGGTTTTATGATCTGCCCCTCACAGAAAATTTTTAGCTGCATTTCTTTGCGGCCAAAAACGGCCCGGCCTAACTGAACAGTTGACGGTCATCTGTTCAGATAGGCGGGGCCGTTCGGCTGTCTTACTTAAAAGCGATGGCCTCTATCTCGATCCCCGCATTTTTCGGCAGACAGGCAACCTCTACCGCGCTTCGAGCGGGGCAATCCTTGGAGAAAAAGGTCTTATATACCTCGTTGACTGCGGCAAAATCGGCCATGTTGGCCATGAACACGGTGATTTTTACCGCCTTTTCCATAGAACTGCCCGCCGCCTCCAAAACGGCGGAGACATTCTTCAAAGACTGCCTGGCCTGCTCCTCGATGCCCTCCGGCATTTGGCCTGTGACAGGGTCGATGGGGAGCTGTCCAGAGGTGAACACCAGGTCACCCAAAGAGATGCCTTGGGAGTAGGGACCGATTGCGGCCGGCGCCTGCTGCGTACTCAATGTTTGTTTTGTCATGATGACCTCCATAGAAATTTTTTTAGGGAACCTTGCCTCATTCACTGACCGTCCTGTTTCAGTGGTAAAGTATATTGGGCAGGAACAGGGACAAGGGCTCTACAAAGACGATGATCAACAGCGCAACGATGCTGATGATGCAGAAGGGCAGCACGCCCCTGTAAATTTCGCTCATCTTCGCGTTGGCGATGGGCTGGGCCACAAACAGATTCAGGCCGAAGGGGGGCGTAAACATACCGATGGCCACTGTGGTGATCATGATAACGCCCAAATGGATCAGGTTGATGCCCAGGGAGTTGACGGTGGACAGCACGATGGGCAGAATGATCATAAAGGCGGATACGCCGTCGATAAACATGCCGGCAATCAGCATGTAGACGCACAAAATCAGCAGGAAGCCCGTCTTGTTGATATCCAAAGCCGCCATCCACTTGGAGAAGAGCTGGGGCAGCCCGCCCACTGTCAACAGCCAGGCGAAGGCGGAAGCCGCGGCCATCAGGATCATAGTCTGCGCTGTGGTGCGGATGGACGCCACCATCGTCTCCTTAAAGAGCTTGAAGTCCATCTGCTTGTAGATGAACACGCTGACCAGAAGCGCGTACACGCAGGACAGGCCGGAGGCCTCCGTAGGGGTGCACAGGCCGGAGTATATCCCGCCGATGATGATGATAGGCACGCCCAGCGCCCATAAAGCGTCTACCGTGGCCATCCACTTCTGTTTCCAGCTGGCCCGGTCCTCTTTCTTGATCTTGTGCCGCAGGGCAAAGAAGTAAATGTAGATGAGGAAGCAGACGCCATAGATCACGCCGGCGCTCAGACCCGCCATGAAGAGCTCGCCCACCGAGGCGTTGGTCATGGTGCAGTACATGATCGCGGTGATGCTGGGCGGTATCAGGAGGGCCACCGAGCCGCTGGAGGCAATCAGGCCCAGAGAAAATCCCTTGGGGTAGTGTTTTTCCCGCAGGCCTGGATAGAGCAGGCCGCCGATGGCCACTACCGTGGAGGGGGAGGAGCCGGACACCGCGCCAAAAAACATGCTGGCAACCTCTGTGGTAAAGGCCAGTCCGCCGGTGGCGTCGCCCACCATAGCGGCGGCCCAGCTGACGATCCGTTGGCCAATGCCCCCGTTTTTCATGATGTTTGCAGCCAGTACAAAGAAGGGGACGGACAGCAGCGAAAACTTGTCGATGCCGCTGAACATGTTCATGGCCACCACCATGATGTCGTTGGGGGTGAAAAGGATCAGGCTGAGTACCGTAGGCAGGCACAGCGCCACGAAGATGGGAGCGCCTAAGAACAGCATTACGAACATGCTGATCACTAAAAAGATATTCATTTCCATACTCGCAGCCCTCCCTCAGTTCAGGTCCAGAAGGTTGATATCGTCAGCGTCTTCTTTGTCGTTGTCGGCCAATTGACGGTGGTCGATGCGGACAAAATAGATGGACTTCAGCAGGTACTGGAAGGTGGACAGAGCGGAACCGATGGGCAGGGCCAGGTAGACAATCCATAGGGGCACCCGCATCACCGCGCTGCGCTGCATATTGCCCATAGCCATCATCACATACTTGGCGGAGGCCACCGTAAACATGGCGCAGAATATGCACGCGGCCAGCATACAGATGATTTTCAGTACCTTTTTTACCGGGGTGGCGGACATCTGATAGACGATATCCACCCCCACGTGGAGGTCGTCCTCCGCGCAGACCGCCATACCGATAAATGTGATCCAGATGCTGCAATAGCGCATATATTCCTCCGCCCAGTCCAGGGCGGGGAACTGAGGAATCCTGCGGAAAAAGACGTTTACCGTCAGCACGCACAAGGCTGTGACGAACAGAGCGCCGGTCAAAAGCAGCTCAGCCTTGCGAAGTGCACGCAATAGTTTCTGCATGATTTCACCTAACTTTCTCTACTAGGGACAGGGCCGGACGGTCAGAGTCGCCGTCCGGCCCTGGATCGTTACTGATTTGCGGGGTCCGCCAGGAATTCCTGCACACGGTTCAGCAGGTCGGTGCCGATCTCCGCGCCAAAGATCTCATATACAGGGGCGGAGGCGTCCTTAAAGGCCTGGCGCTCCTCGTCGGTCAGCTCATAGACCGTGATGTCGCTGGAGGTGATGGTGTCGTAGTACTCCTTGTTATACTCCTGGAGACGATCGTAGCAGAACTGCTGGTTCTCGTTCACCACTTCCTGGATCAAGGTCTTGGTGGCGTCATCCAGGCCGTTCCACCACTGGCCGGAGGCGCACATGATATACTCCAGGTAGGAGTGGGAGGAAACCACCATGTAGTTCTGCACCTCATACAGCCGCAGGTTGGCGATGGAGAGGAAGGGGTTCTCCTGGCCGTCTACAGTCTTGTTTTGCAGGGCGTTGTACAGCTCCATGATGTCGATAGCGGTGGTGGTGGCGCCCCAGGCCTTATACATCTCCATGATGATGGGGGCCTCCTGGGTGCGGATGCGCAGGCCCTGGAAATCCTCGGGCTTGTGGATCTCGTAGTTGTTGGTGAAGTTTTTGGAGCCGGAGGAGTAGAAGGCCAGGCCATGGATGCCGATATCGTCCAGGCCGGACATCATCTCCTGGGCCAGGTCGCTCTTGAACAGCTTCATGGTGGACTCCTGCGTGGGGAACAGGAAGGGCATGTCCATGATGTTCAGGGTGGGGTAGAAGCCGCCGTACTTAGAGGTGGGCAGAAGCACCATCTCCACGGTGTTCATCTGCATGGACTCGATCATGGCGGAGGCGCTGCCCAGCTGCTGGTTGGGGAAGACCTCCACGGTGATGTTTCCGCCGGACCGCTCTTCCAGGGCGGCCTTGATGTTCTCGCAGGCCTCGTGATGGGGGGTGGTCAGGGGGGCGTCGTGGGCCAGGCGGATGGTCATCTTGGGATAGGACGCATCGCCGCCGGGCTGCTGAGTGCCGGAGCTGGTCTGGGAGCCGGGGGTGTTCTGGCTTCCGCCGGACTGCTGGTTTCCGTTTCCGCAGGACGCGAGGGACATCAGCATTCCAGCCGCAAGGAGCAAGGTAAGGACTCTCTTTTTCATAGTTGTTCTCCTCTCAATATGATCCGATTTATTCTGTGCCGCCCCGTCTCCAGGGCGGGGAACAGCGTGGTTCCGACCGGTATTCATAAGCGAAAATGCCCGCTCAGAGGGTCGTTTGGGCTTGCGGATACAGGTCCTTAATCCATCAGGCAGGCTTCCGCCATCTTCAGACTCTCCGCTGAAGAGCAGGCGCCCATGGCCTCGAATATGACCGGCATATCCACGCCCGCGTCCCGGTAGGCCTGGATCCGCCGCCGGCAGTAGTCCGGGTCGCCCGCTACGACCAAGGTGTCCACCATGTGGTCGCTGACGGGAAGGCGGGCCGTCTCCCCCCGCAAAAAGGCCTTGCGGAAGGGCTCTGTCTCCTCCGCCTTCAGGCCGGCGGACAGAGTGAGGGAATTGGCCCCGTGCAGGCCCAAGTACCGGGCTGTGAGGGGGCGCATGGCCTCCACCGCCGTCTGTCTGTCCCTGTGGATGTAGGTGGGCAGGTAGACGGCGATCTTGATGTCCTCCGGGTTACGCCCGACGTTTTTCGCACCGGTGGCCAGCCTCTCCCGGGCATAAGAGATGTAGGCCAGGGGGGAACCGGCGGAGAGCAATACGCCGTCCGCGATCTCCCCGGCCGCCACAAGGGCTTTGTCGCCTTTCACACCCAGAAAGATGGGCTGATCGGGCCGGAGCGCGGCGTTCTCCAGCTTCACCGGCCCTGTCTGAAAATAGCTGCCCTGAAAAGCCACCTCCTCGCCGGCAATGAGACGCTTTACGATCTGGGTGCACTCCTTGACCGCGGTGAGGGGCTTGACATAGGGGATCCCTGCCTGTAACTCCATCCAGCGCCTGTTGCTGGCGCCCATGGCAATGACGGCCCGTCCGCCGGATATCTCGTCCAGGGAGACGGCCTCCATGGCGATGAGGGCGGGGTGGCGGGTGTAGGGGTTGATGACGCCGATCCCGATTTGGATCGCGCTGGTATTGGCTGCGCAGGCGGAGGCGATGGAAAAAGCGCCGCCCTGGAAATAGTCCTCCGCGATCCAGACCGATTCCATCCCGATCTGCTCCGCCCGCTTCGCGAGACTGATGGTTTCCTCTGCGCTGTGGACGCCGCTGAACCCAAAGCCAAGATGAAATGTGTTCTTCATGGGCACCTCCCGCCGGTCAGCCGTTGGCCGACTCTCTGTCCAGCATGGCCTCGATCTCCTTGGAGGTGGGGAAGTCCCAGACCTCGCCATTCACGGGGTTCTCAACGGAACACTTGTGGATGTTCAGCTTGATATCCAGCACATAGTAGAAGATCAGGTACAGGACAAAGCCCAGAATGATGGCGGTGACTGCCGGAATGGCGGAGGAGGTCATCTGAGACAGGACAAAGGATACGATCCAGGCCAGCCAGCCGGACAGCCGGAAGGCGTTGGGCACGAACAGCTTGGTCTGCTTTCCCTGAAGGACCAGGTAGTGGGCGATCATCATGCCGGCCAGCGGTCCGCAGAGGGAGCCTGTGAAGGACAGCCAGCTGCTGAATTTGCTGGCCAGGCCTAGGAAGGCCACGCCCATGGCGATGGCGTCGGAGACGATGCAGAACACCCACTTGGGAATATTGACGCCAGCCAGGTGGGCGGCGTTGGTAAAGGCCAGGGAAGAGGAGTAAATGTTGTTGTCGGTGGTAGTCCAAAGGGCCAGCGCCAGGACGATCACCGCAGGGAGAAGCAGGCCCAGCTTGCTCATCACGATCACCAGGTTGCCGTCGCCCACACCGATGGCGGTGACCACCGCCACGGCCTCGAAGAGGGCGGAGCCCAGCAGATAGCCTACGGCGGAGCCGCCCCAGACGTGGGAGGCTTTCTTGCTGTACCGGGTCAAATCAGCAGCCATACCGGCCCCCGCCACCCAGGTGGCCACAGCCGCCCCCATAGAGGTGATGAAGTCCAGCTTCGTCTCCGGCTGGAAGGTGACCAGGGCGGAGACGCCATAGTTCTTCAAGGTCATGAACAGACACAGCGCCAGCAGCACCCAGAGCAGGGGAGCCGCGATTTTGCTCAGGATCTCCAGGCCCTTGAAGCCCTGGATGGAGGTAATCAGGATCAGACAGCCGAAAATCAGCACCGCCAGCCAGAAGGGGAACCAGGGCAGAAGGGCGATAAGGGTGTTGGCGAAGGAGTTGAGCAGTACGCCGATGAAGCTCATAGCGGAGATGCCGCGGATTACCGAGGCCACGATAGAGCCCTTTGAGCCGAAGAGCGCCTCAAACAGGGAGTAGGTGGTGCGGCCGGAGCGGAACCCGCACAGTCCGCACAGGGAGCCGATCAGAAACAGCAGCCCGTTGCCAGCCAGCACGGCCAGCAGTCCGGTTTTTAAGTCATTTCCCGCTCCGATGGTCCCGCCTGTCATAAAGGCGCTCAGGCTGATGCACCACCCCACCCAGACGGCGGCCGTTCCATAGAACCCCCGCCGTTGGCTCAGCGGGACGCTGCCAACCGCGTAGTCATTGCCCAGAGATGTGGTATCAATGTTCTGATTGTTGTTTTCTGACATCCATTTTCCCCCCTAAACATATTGTGTCTGATCGAGACGGGCTCACATTCCTGCGATAGATATCCCCATGTGCCGCTTGCCATAGCGGCGGTTCATCCCGATAAGCATGGGGGTCAGGCTCTCTAGGGCGTGGGCGTGGACCAGCCGGCCCGCGTTTATCCCGCGCAGCCCCATCTCCTGCCCCAGGCCCAGGATCATGTCGATCAGTTCATCGTCGTCCCCGGCCACCAGGAGGTCGCCCTCCAGAGGGTGGGCGATATCCGCTAGCATTTCCCCCGCCAGGGTGTGGAAGCCGCAGGCCACCCGGGAGCTCTCCCCCAGCACCGCCTTGGTTTCCAGGGCGTTGGAGCCCTCGGGGGGCGGCGCATAGCGGATGGGCTTGACGGCCAGAGGGATGGTGACGTCCAGGACGGGCTTTGTGCCGATGTGGTCTTTCAGCCCCTCCAGGGTGGCCCGGTGGCCCGCTGAGGGGACGGAAATGACGATAAGCTCGCCCCAGGCACAGGCCTCCGGGTTGGACATGCCGGCCACGTTGTCCCGGCCGGTGGCCTCCTTGGCCCGCAAAGCCGCCTCCATGGCCTTCTCCACCTGGCGGGAGCCGATGCAGATATCATGGCCCGCCAGGATCAGGCGCAGCGCCAGGCCGTAGCCCATATCGCCGGTAGCGCCAATAATAGAAATTTTCATAAAAACCTCGTTTCTCTTATGCCCGAAGAGGGATCATAGCTTGTTTGAAAAATGTCAATATGCCCAAGCGGCGGTCCTTTTTCCACCATTGTGTAATTTCCATTTTTCAAACGGCGCCTAAAGCTCCATGCCATAGGCGTTCTTCAGGGCGGTCCGCAGCTCGTCCATGTTGGGATCGATCGTGGGCACCGGAGGAAGGAACTTCCGGGTGGTCCCTGGGTCCTTCAGGCCGGTGGAGGTGAGCACCGCCACCGCTTTCTGCCCAGGGGCGATCTTGCCCTCCTTGGCCAGTTTTGCCAGGGCCACCAGGCTCGTGACCGAACTGGCCTCGGCGTAAATGCCCTCTCGAGAGGCCAGCAGCGCCTGCATCTCCATAGTCTCCTGGTCGCTGGAGGAACGGGCATAGCCCTGAGATTTGCGGACGGCTTCCAAGCCCTGCCAGGTGCACTGTCCGTTGGCGATGGAGAAGGACACCGACCATTCCGAGGGGACCACTTGGGGGGCCTCCTGGCCCTGGGCCAGCGTCTGCTCCATGGAGCCGAAGACCTCCGCCGCCACAAATTTGGGGGCCTGCTCCAGATATCCCATCTCCACCAGGTCAGCCATCCCTTTATAGGTTCCATAGAGACCGTCGGAATAGCAGGCGGGAACGGAGATCAGGTCGGGGGCGGTGCCCCCAAGCTGCTCGTATATCTCGAAGGCGATGGACTTATAGCCGTCAATCCCGTAGCAGTTGCTGCCAATGGCCGGGGCCACGAAGCCGCTGATGGGCATCCAACCCAGCTGCTCCACACACTGGCCCATGATGGTCCACCGGTCGATGGAGGTGGGCGTGACCATCACCTTGGCCCCATAGGCCTGCATCAGGGTTTTCATGGTGTCGGGCACCTGGGGCACTGTGAACACCACGCAGGGCAGACCGGCGGCGGCGGCGTAAGCCGCAGCGGCAGCGCCGTGGTTTCCGGTGGAAGCGATGGTCACGGCGGGGACCTTCTCGTGCCGGGCCTTAGTCAGGAGGACAGAACACAGCCGGTCTTTATAGGACATGGTGGGGTTGCGGGACTCGTCCTTGGCGTACAGCTCGCCGATCCCCAGCTCCGCCCCCAGGCGTTCCAGCCGCAGCAGGGGGGTATTGCCTTCCCCTATGCTGACGGGGGCGGCCTCGCCGTCGATGGGGTAGAAATCCCGGAAGCGGTACATTCCGGGCTGGCCGTTCTGACCGGGCAGCTTCGCACCGGTCAGGTCATACTCGGTGGTAAAATTCACGCTGATCCCCTGCTCCCGGCAGCTGGGACAGCCCCGGTGGAAAGGGGTGTCACCCAGAGGCCGGCCGCACCGGATACAGCGGACACTTTTAAAATAGCTCATATTCGTTACCCCTTTAACACGATAAGGGCGTCGCTGCTCTTATCCAGATACCGGCGGCCGTCCTTGGTCACCACCACGGTGCTCTCCATCTGCACGCCGCCCCAGCCCAGCTCATAGTAGGGCGTCTCCACATTGAGGGTCATGCCTTCCTCCAACACTGTAGTATCGCCGGGGGCGACGGAGGGGCGGTCGTAGCACTCCACCCCGATGCCGTGCCCACAGTGGTGGCGCTCGTAGTGGGGGATACCGTTTTTCCGGGTGCTCTCCACAGCGATTTGGAAGATTTCCTCCGCTGTGACGCCGGGCTTGATAGCCGCGATAGCGTCATAGGTGCCCAGGCGGACCGCCTCGTAGTAGGCTGCCACCTTCTGGTCCGCCTGGCCCACCACGGCGGTGCGGGCCAGGTCGGAGCGGTAGCCGTGCCAGATGCAGCCAAAGTCAAATCGGATCATGTCCCCCATCTGGATAGCCAGATCGGTATTTTTGGTGTCGGAGTAGGCGGCGCGGCGGGCGGCGGTGCCCACGAAGAAGAGAAGCTCCGCATCCTGGCGGGCCAGCTCCTCCCGGAACCGCAGCTCCAGGTCCTTCTCCGTCATTCCCACCCGGAAATCCTTCAGGGCGTAGGCCAGAGCGCCCTCCGCGATCTCGGCGGAACGCTCGATTCCGGCAATCTCCTCCTGGTGCTTGACCAGGCGGGCCTCCATAAAGACCTGGGAGCCCGGGAAAATCTCCACGCCGGGACAGGCTGCGGCCACGGCGTTCCAGGTGGTCAGGCAGCAACGGCTCTCGTCCATCGCCACCCGCTTTCCACCAAGGGCCAGGATCGCGGCGGAAAGGGCCTCGGCCAGCGAGCCATAGCAGCGCTCCGCCTTTACCTGCTCCAGCCGCTCCGTCAGCGGGTCGCCCGCCGTCCCGGCGAAACGGAAGGAGCCGTAACAGTACAGGTCGGCCTCCAGGCCCACCGACTCCAGGATACTGGGCAGCTCTGCAATGGAGCCCACGATGGAAACCGCTCCATCCGAGGGACGGAACAGGGCGTAGCTCTCGGTGCGCTGGAGGACGTCCAGGTTGATGCAGTAGTAGCCCGAAACATATTGCACATTCTCACCCAGAGAGGCCACCAGCAGGTCGGCCCCCGCCTTTTGGGCGGCCATAGCCAGCCGCTGGGCCCGAAACGCGGTCAAAGTCATTTTGACACACTCCCTTTTCAGATATATCCGGAGGGTTTACTTGCCGTACTTGGAGATGATCTCCTCGGCGAAGAGCTGCATGTGCTCTCTCGTCTCCTCCTGGGTGCTGTCGGCGAAGATCAGCGCGGAGAAGGTGGTTACGCCCGCCTCGATATACTGCTCCACGTGGGCCTTGACCTCGTCCACAGAGCCGATGAGGTTGCGCTCCAAGTAGTTGGTGGCGTCCTTGCCCTTCATGGTGGACTTGCCCAGGGAACAGCTGTGGCGGTAGATCTGGGACCGCTCCCACTTCTCGATGGCCTCCTCGTGGGTCCGGGCGATGGAGACGGAGAGCTGGGGTGCCACGTCGATCTCGGCGATATCCCGGCCCTGAGCGTCGCAGGCCTCCTTCAGCATGGCCACGCCGCTGCGGATCTCGTCAGCCGTCAGCAGGGCGGGCAGCCAGCCGGTGCCCCACTTGGCCACCCGGCGGTAGCTGTTGCTGGAGTTGCCGCCGAAGTAGAAGGAGAAGGGCCGCTGAATGGGGTGGGGGAAGCTCTGGCCGTTCTGAATGTCGAAATATTTGCCTGTAAAGGTCACATTGTCCTGGGTAAAGAGGCGGTGCATCACTTCCAGGGATTCGTCCAGCATTTCGCCCCGGACCATGTCCTTGGCGGCGGCGCCGAATTCGGCCTCGAACTCCTCACGGTAGGCGCCCAGGCCCACGCCCAGCAGCAGACGGCCATTGGACAGGTGGTCCAGGGTGGCAATCTCCTTGGCCATGACCAGGGGATTCCGGAAGGGGATGACCAGCAGCGCGGTGGCCACCTTCAGGGTGGTGGTACGCTCGGCAATGGCCGCCAGAGTGAGCAGCGGCGCATAGTACCGGGGGGCCTGCCCGAACTGCTCACGCACATAGTCCTGGCTGGTGATATGGTCGTTGCCCCACACGGAATGGAAGCCCAGTTTCTCCGCGTAGATAGAGATGTCCACTACCTCCCGTGCAGAGGAGTAGGGGATCGGGTACATCAGACCCTCGGTTCCAGTTGCAATGCCAAGACCAAAATTTGCCTTCATTTGTTGATGCCCTCCTTAATTTTTATTATTCCAAAAGCGTCTGCCCCTCCGGACTGGGCCAGGGGCCCTGGCCAGCCTGAAAAACAGATCCCTTTGAACGCTTTATCAGATTTCTCCGCCCAGGACCCGGACAGGCGGTGTTTGAGCTTGTGAGTACAGGTTCTTACTGACGTTCCTGCTCCTGGGCCTCCCGGAGATAGCGGTAAACCGTCTGCTCGGAGACATCCAGCTGCTTGGCCACCAGGCTGACGGCCCCCTTCAAGGTGAAGGTCCCCTTGGCGTGTAGGGTAATGACCAGGTTCTTTTTCTCGTTGGTGGTCAGCCGGTGGGGCGGGACCCCCAATTCGCTGACTGCCCGGTCGATCATGGAGTGCAGCGTCTCCTCCAGGGACAGGGTGAAGGTCTCCATTGTGGGCTCTCTCCGCTCCGTCTCTCGGATGGGACATTTGGCGGCGGGCTCTCCCACCAGGCGGGTGACTCCCTCCACCAGCCGCTGTGCCACCAGCCAATCAGTGATATCCAGATTGATGCACAGCAGGCCAATGGTGTCGCCGTTGTCATCCCGGATGAAGAAGGTGGAGGATTTCAGGGTCCGTGTGCCGTCGGGGGTGGTCCCCCGGTAGTTGACGGCGAAGTCTTTGTCCACATATTTGGGGTCGTGGACCACCTCCAGGCCGAAATCTGTAATATGGCCGCCCACCTCCCGGCCGGTGATCTGTTGGTTGGCGATTGCCACAATCGAGTGCTCCATGTTAGTAAGGTCATGGAGAATCACCTCGCAGTATTCCCCGAAAATCTGACCGATATATTCCACCAGGGGGACATAACGCTCTAAAATCGGATTCATAACTAGCTACACACCTTTTCTTTTCAGTCCGCGAATGCCGCGCGGACTGTACACTTAATTGCGACAAGAATACCGACAGTTTTTTACATGGCAGCGAGCTTTTTCGCTTTAGTTCGATGAGAAATTTGATAATAATTTTTTAACACAATAAAAAATAAATGTCAATACCTTTGTTAATATTTTTTTAAAATTCCGTTAAAAAATTTTTCCAATTTGGTGGATCGGTCAATTTCACCCCTCCTCTCACAAAAAAGCAGCGGATCGACCATCTGCCGCCGCCCGGCAATCAGATCGTGATCCGCTGTCTCCATGTATGATTTTCATCCGGTTTGATTGAAATAGCGAAAGCGCCTCATATCTCTGAGGCTAGGTCCTCCGAGTCGGAGGACTGGTCTTTCCAGGCCACCGACGGTATTTCTTCCTGCTTATAGATAACGCCCAGACCCAGGCGGATCAACTCCAGCGTGGCCGCAGACCGGCTGGGATAGCGGTGCTCAAAACGGAAATTATCGATTGCAGTCAACATTTCTTTATCTACAATTACTGTATATCGGGGCTTTTCTGTCGGCATTCTCATCACCTCAGTCCCATTATGCGCTGTTCCGCGGTTTCTGTCAAGGAGCCAGAAGAAAATAGTTGACAAGTTCAGAACCTATGAACTATAATGGCCCCAACGAGGTTCATAGGTTCATACCCACGCCTCACTCTGTCGAAAGGGGTCCTCTCCTGTGTCAGCAATTACGCTTCTTCCGATCCAAGGCCTACCCGAGATATCTTTCGGGGATGATCTGGCCGCTGTCCTCCTCCAGAAGCTGGAGGACCAGGGGACGCCTCCCCGGCCTGGAGATATCCTGGTCATCGCCCATAAAATCGTGTCCAAAGCGGAAGGGAGGGTGGTGGCTCTGGAGGATATCTCCCCCAGTCCGGAGGCACTGGCCTTAGGGGAGAAGACCGGAAAACCGCCCGCGCTGGTCCAGCTTGTTCTGGAGGAGTCAGAGCGGGTCGTCCCCTTCCCCAAACAGCAGGTGCTGATGGCCCGGCACCGCCTGGGCTGGACATGCGCCAACGCCGGGGTAGATCAGTCAAACGCAGGGGATGGGAAAGCGGTTTTGCTCCCCACCGACCCGGACCGCAGCGCCAAGCAGCTCAGCCAGGAGTTGTCCAGGCGCGCTGGGGTATCTCTCCCGGTCCTCATCAGCGATACCCATGGCCGGCCCCTTCGAGCCGGTATCGTGGGGGTGGCTGTGGGCGCCTGGGGGCTGGAGGTACTGAAAAACTATGTGGGCCAGAAGGACCGCTTCGGCCACACCCTGAGCGTCAGCCGGGAGGCGGTTGCCGATGAGCTGTGCGCCGCCGCCAGCCTCTGCATGGGCCAGGGGGACGAATCCACCCCTGCCGTTCTGGTCCGCGGGTACGGCTATGTTCCGGCCTCCGCCGGCTCCGCCCCTTTAAAACGCCCACCGGAACAGGAGCTGTTCCAGCCGGCGCCGTGACCGGCCGTCCATTGAGCCGTAGGATGATAACAGAAAGGAGCATACCCTATGCGTAATTTGACCCTCCGTCGGAACATCACCGCTACCGCGTTAGGTGTGATAGGTTTTTTGGTAGCCATGTACATCCGGATCCCTTTTCTCCCCGGCGCTCCATACTTGAAATATGACCCGAGCGGCTTCGTCTTTCTGATGAGCGGGGCGATGCTGGGTCCCTCCGCCGGGGTGGCCTCCGCCGGGGTCAAGCTGCTGCTGAATTTTATGCGTACAGGCAATCTGCCCGCCACCTTCAGCGATTTTGTTGCCAGCGCGGTCTTTCTCCTGCCCGTTTCGGCGGCCCTGCGCAGGCGCGACAACCTGTGGGTGGGGGTGACCTCCTGTATCGTCTCCGCGCTGATCACCACCTTGGTCATGATCCCCACCAACGTGGTCGTGCTGTATGTGGAGTTTGGAAAAATGCCCGGTGAGGTCATGGCTATGATGCTGCCCGCCATTATCCCGTTCAACCTCTTAAAATGCCTGTTCAACACTGTACTGTATGTGGTGATAGGCCGAAAGCTGATCGCCTGTGTCCGGCGCTATGCGATGAACGGTGAGGTGGCGTAGGTGGAAAAAATCGAGCTTTTTCCAGTGACGGGAATTGGTGAGCTGGATCCAGGCCACGATCTGGCCGCTCTGGTGGCAGAACGATTTTCCCTTGCCGACGGGGATGTGGTGGTGTTCTCCTCAAAAGCGGTGTCCAAAACAGAGGGCCGCATTGTCGCTAAGGAGCAGATCGAACCCTCCCCCTTTGCCTGCACGCTGGCCAGCCGGATAGGACGGAGCCCGTGGTACTGTGAGCTGATCCTGCGGGAGAGCGCGGACTTGGTGCGCTGCGCTCCCGGCGTTGTTATCTGCCGTACCCGGCACGGCTTTGTGCTGGCCAACGCGGGGGTGGACAGTTCCAACGCAGGCGGGGCAGACCGCTTTGTCCTCCTTCCCCTGGACCCGGACGGCTCCGCCCGAAAGCTTCGGGAAGCCATCCTGTCTTACACTGGAAAGCGGGTGGCGGTCATCCTGTCCGATACCTTTGGAAGACCCTGGCGCTTGGGGCAGACAGATCTGGCAATCGGGACCGCCGGCTTGTCTCCGCTCCGGGACTACCGTGGCCAGACCGACCACGACGGCCGTTCCCTCGCCCACACCTGCATGGCTCAGGCGGACGAGCTGGCCTCCGCCGCCGAGCTGGTCCGGGGCAAGGCGGACGGAATCCCAGCGGTCGTGATCCGCGGCTTCGCGCTCCAGGGAGATGGGCCCGCGGCCTCTCTCGTCATGCCGTTCGAGCAAGATCTGTTCCGCTAGGCGCCGTTATGTATGGGCATAGAAAAAGCCGTCTTTTCTATGCAGAAAAGACGGCCTATGCAGTCGGACAATATGTGATTTTCAGACGGCTATTCAGGGGCAAGGCTTAAACCGTATGTCCGCATTTCCCCGCGTTTTGTCGTATCAAAACTCATTCCTTGGTAGTAAATTCGTAGTAATTGGGGGTTCCCATTGTCAAGAAATACGGGAAAATGCGCTGTTTCACAAGGTTTTGCGGCCACTCACAAAATATTTACAGCATAATTACAAACCCAGGTATCTGAGGTCAGGGTAAAAATCTGCTGATAGTACGCTTTTCCATCTACGGTAACAGGATAAGCTGTTTCCTGGTCCGCAACGGTAGTGAGCTGAGGCGTGGGCACATGGTCCCAGGCCATACCTGCGGTATAGATTTTCTTCACAGCCTCCAACAATCGTTGGGCGCGTTCCAGCTCATCGCCGGTAAGGTTGGGATTGACGGTAACCTTGGAGATATCCCATTCGGGAATGAGGTAGCACCATAGAGCAATCTTACCAGCATAAAAGGCCTGGTGGGCGCTGTCCAGCCCCAGCTCTACCAGCCCCCGGTGAGGATAGCAGTTGGCAATGATGCCTACCACCTTGGGGTCTGAGGCTTTTTCATCGGCGAGATATTCGATAGATTCACCTTTTCCAACGGTTTGTGGAACACCATAAAGGTTCGGGTTCACGCAATATGCGGGGATTTCTTTTTCACTATTTGTGTCTTTATCTACATAGAGAAAATATGTGTACTCTTGTTTTTGTACTTTTCCATTGACAGCCAAGTAGCTCATAGGATAGCCACCACTATAAATATCCACCTTTCCAAGAGCTTCTTCTGGTGTGCTGGCAGCCCGAGCTATTGGGCAACACAGGGAAAACAGCATCACAAGAGCGAGTATTAAGCTGGTTAATCGTTTCATATATGTACCTCCAAAATCTTTATAAAACGGTGGTCCGACTGCCTTATCTTATAGGCAGCCGGACCATTGAGCACTAAATATTAGCGTCCTTGCACATTGTATTCAGTATAAAGGTATTTTCCATCTTTGAATACATCCCATGCTTCTACTGCAAACCTAGCACCAGGTACAGAGTAAAAAACACGAGTTAACTGTTCTTCTTTCCAGGGCCAAAATGGTTGAACACCGCCAGTTTCGGTAATGCCTAATTGTAGGCGCAGAATTGGGTTACCTTTACTGTTTAACTTTAGTCTGCCATCCTCCCAAAGCTCAGGGCAATTTGGCACACAATTATAAATTGTATACTGCATCCGGCGGGTTTCATATAGATTGCGGATAAACAGGCGGTCACCATGTTCTGTTACGAAATGCCGGACCTCTACCTGCGGCAGCTCCAATTCCGGGAACTGGCTCCAATCGCAGGTAGGTGTGGGCAAGGGCGGCAGGGGGCCAGAGGCAAACATGCTCTTGTCGTAACGGCTCATATCTTTGATTTCGTAAATGGTCCCATCGTCGCACAGAACCTTATCACCTTCCTTCAAAATCAGCCGTTCATCGGACTGTGGAACCTTGATGACCCCCTCTGGAACTGCGGGGCTGGGCGTGGGGGCCGGAGTGGCTGGGACCTCTTCCACATAGGGGCTCGTGCTGTCCACCTGGACGGAATTGGTGGTCCCATCGTAGGCCACACCGAAATCCACTGCCCGGCCAATATCCCGGAGCTTCACATAGTTGTTGCCGTTAATGACATACGCCTCCAGCTCCACTTTAGCGCCGTCCACATAGAAACTCTGCGTACTGGGTACAGCGGTGAGCTGCATTGCTGCCATTGCACACCCACCGCTCGTCAATGCCGCCCCAAGCAGTACGCCCACGTATAGAATCAAAATCTTTTGTTTCATAAGAACCTCCTTTATTCGGATTGAAGTTTATGGCTGTCTAAAGCCGGTTCATTACAATTATACGAATAAAGGAGGGGCCTTTGCAACAATGCGAATTACTATTTACTCAATTTTTTTAAGGTTGCTCCACCTCCTGAGCCTGGACGCAGACACGACTCTCCGGATGGTCAGCGAGGCAGGTGGTAATGGTTATACGGTTGTCGGTGGTGGCTTGGAGGTAGCTCCAGTCGGTGTTGGCGATAATCTGTACGGTAGTTACCTGATAGGTACGGGTACCGTAAACCGTGGTATAGGTGATGATATCCCCCTGTTTCAAGTCCTTAATGGAGCCTATCACATATTTTGCCCCCCGGTTGTGGCCGCACACCGCCACATTGCCATTCCAGGCAGAGGTAGAGCTGTAATGCCCCAGCCCCTTTTTCATGCTCTCGGCGGTCTCACCTTCCCATACCTTCATGTTGATACCCAGGGAGGGGATTTTTATTGTGCCGATGTGGCCGTCTTTGTACGCCATGCCCTCCACACTGGTATAGGCGGGCTGCTGGTAGGTAGGGGCGATGGGGATTGTGGGGTTCGTGGCAGAGACCGAACCGCCTGCGCCAGTACCTTCGGTCAGTACCGTAATGGGGCCGCCGCTGGACACGCCATAGCCGCCTCCGCCTGTCCCGACGGTTTGTTGGAGATTGGGAAGGATGGTGCGCTCCATCACGCCGGTCATGGCGGTACTCTGAATACCGTACTCT
>OFGR01000971.1_pt1 | contig 25446 bp, 23 predicted proteins | sample 1521811 | NCBI WGS metagenome assembly OFGR01 (sample SAMEA3504098, study PRJEB24116) | mouse gut metagenome | biome: mouse gut; feature: mouse-associated habitat; material: faeces | place: Denmark | collected 2011
GGATCTACCACATCCCGCTCCTGTGCTTCCTTCGCGATAAGGGTTTTGACTGCTCCGTCATTAATCCTATCATTACTAAGAATAGCACAAATCTGAACATAAGAAAACTGCATAATGACAAATTTGATTCAAAAAAAGCTGCCAAAGTCGGTTTGGATGCTTCCCTGAAGACTTCCATCATCCCTGATGATGCGGTCATCGACCTGCGTAACCTGGTCCGGGACTACTACTACTTCAAGGATCTGCAGTCCGCTGTCGTCTTGAAGCTCACTGCTGAACTGAAAGTGTCATTCCCCGCATACCGGAAAGTCTTCAGCAAGGTCACCACCCAGACTTCCTTAAAACTTCTGGACGCCTGCCCACTTGCGGAGGATCTTCTTGCTGCCCCAAAGGATACGGTGGTGGAAATGATCCGTTCCACGGCACGTTTTGGGGAAAAGTATGCCCTGGCCAAGTATGATGCTCTGCGGACTGCAGCGGAAGATGCTGCCATCTTTGGGCGGGCCCTGAAAAGCAATTCTGTCCGCATAAGGCTCTACATAGACTCTTACCGGGAGTACCAGAAACGTCTTGACACAATCATGGAAGCAATCCATGCTTCTGTTGACGGCCTGAAAGACAGTCCGGTCTATGACCATATCCTTCTTCTCCAGTCACTGCGCGGCGTAGGCTTCATAAGCGCGGTTGTCCTGGTCGCAGAAATGGGCTCTTTTAACCTGTTTCCTTCCCCGAAGAAGCTGTATGCTTACTTCGGCCTGGATCCTGCCGTGAAGCAGTCTGGGAAGTTCAACGGGGAGAAGGTACATATGTCAAAAAGGGGTTCCAGCCTCGCCAGACGCATCCTGCATATGGTGGCGCTCAATAACCTTAAGGTGGACAAGGGCAGCGGGATACCTGTAAATCCGGTCATCCACAGCTATTATACCGATAAATGCAAAGCAAAGAAGAAAAACGTGGCTGTCGGAGCTGTGATGCACAAGATCTGCAACATCATCTTTGCTATGCTCCGGGACAATAAGCCGTTTGAAGTCATCACTCCACAGGAACACTGTAAACGGTATCTGGCAGCGCATCCTGACAAGGTACAGCGCGCAGCTTAGCAAATTTTTATGAGTTTTGAAACTTTCCACAGGGATGGGCTTATTAAAGTTACCCTTTTTTGAATCAACTGCTTGAAAAATACTTTTTAAACATTTTTCATTTTACCTATTGACATTTCTTAGCTGGACTTTGTTATGATACGTCCACCATAACATTTCAGGCTCTGATGATAGAAAAAAGCTGGCCGGGTGACAGGCTTTTGCAGGGCAGGCGCACATTCCAGGGCGGGAAACCTGTTCAGATATATCGTAACATATCTGCCCGCAGATGAAAACAGCTGGCATGACCGGAAAATCACAACATTTGTTGAATTGCATCAACAATAAACTATTATTAATCCTCGCAACTGTTGATAAACTTTAACAAATGGAAAGGAAATGGTGATTACTATGTTGGATGTAAAGCTGTATTTAAATGAAGTAGGACAGAGGATTATGGAGCGCCGCAAGAAGCTCGGGCTGACACAGGAAGCACTGGCAGAGCAGAGTGACCTGACGACGCAGTTTGTCTCCTATGCAGAATCCGGCAAGCGGGCCATGAGGCCGGAAAACCTGATGAAGATTGCGGCAGTACTGGGGGTCAGTACCGATTACCTGCTGACGGGGGATATTATTGACAAGGACAGCCTGCTGCTGTCTGAAAAGCTGGGAAAGCTGACAGCCAGCGAGGTCAGGATTATTGAAAACATCATTGACGAATGCATCAGCCTGTATCATTCGTAAGAGCAGGACTCATTTTCTTAGTTACTGTTCACTCTGTGACCAGTAACCTTCGCAAATCCATCTTAAATTCGCTTCGCGAATGGGATTTGCTCACTCCTGAATCACTTTCTTAACGTTTTCCGTCTATTTCCGTCCATCCGGGATTTATCTTTTTGTTGACTTTATTAAACAATAAGGGATATAATTAGATTAGAGAATGGGATGGGAGGATGACGAAATGAAAACAGGATATGGCAAGATAAAAAGGGGTGTCCTGGCAGTGCTGTGTATTCTGGCGGTTCTGTCCGCTGCCGTGCCGCGGGCTGTGATATCCGCAGAAGCTGCCAGCGTGTCTTCCGGTGAGAAAAAGAAAATCCGCAGGCTGCTCGATGGCAGTATTCTGAATTACATAGAAGGCTACTGCAATATCCCGCTGTCAAAGCAGGGCGATTTTAAATTTCATGCAGGAATGAAGACAGATATTGCGTTCCATAATGTGGCATATAAGGATAACGTATTCAGCCAGTACAGCAGCGACAGCGCACTGATGGAAAAGTACCGGCCGTATGGGGGCGTGTTCCGGTATACGGATTCCGTAAAAGAGGCAGTAAAGAAAAAGGGGAAGCAGTTATTTGGCAATTCGTTCAAGCTTACATTTGCGGACAGCAGCGGCGGTTCTGACTTTTGCAATTATCCGCTTTCCCCGGATGGGAAATATGTCCTGATGAATTTTTCAGACTGGGGAGACTGGTATGTAAGCCGTAACTATACGGGATTTGCGAAAAAAGGCAGTGTTTATACGGCCCGGATAAAGATTACGGCATACTGGGGCGGGGCAGAAGACGATGTGACCGTCCGCTTGTTTCATGCGGATTTGAAGAAAAAGGGAAGCTCCTTTGTGATTACGGATATTGTACTGGATAAGTAGTAAAAAGGCTGCCCGCCCGGTTCGTTTTCCATAACGGCCGTGCGGGCAGCTTTCTGGCTGCGGTGCTTTTTTTAATATTCTTTAATATTCTTCAATGACGACGCTGCCGTCTGAATAATAAATCTCGCGGTAGCCGTGTCCGCTGCCGTCGCAGTCCGGGTAATCTTCCCGCCGGATTTCGGCCTTTTTTCCGTCATGCTCCCCGGGTGGCTGGGTGTCCGTTTGTTCTGACGGTTCCTGGCGGGCAGCCTGGGCGGCCTGTTCTGAGATATAGGCTTCTATGACAGGCTGCTTTTGCAGTATTTCTGTCTGGACCAGCAGGGAAAACCCTTCCTGTCCGTCAGGCAGGGAAACCGGAAATGCCTCGTAGCAGTTTTCCCCGTTTAACAGAATATATATCCGGGAACGGGTTTGCAGCATATCCAGCGGAAGGGTTCCGGTAATCTGCGTCCATTCACCCTGCGGCTCCTTTTTCAGGCTGCCTGTCTTTACCAGCGTTCCTGTCAGGGCAGATTCCCTGTCCACCGCAGGTGCTTCCATTGCGGGAGCCTGCTGTGCCATATCTGGCAGGAAGCGCTCTGCACGTTCAATAATCAGCGTATCTGCTTCATGTTCTGCAAGCTCCTGCAGCCGGTAAGGCAGTGCGCGGGAAAAATAAGCATGTTCAAATGCTTCTGCCAGAAACGGCAGCAGTGCATTTCCAAAGGAATCCCGGTACATGACCAGATTTCCGCTTCCGTTTGAAATGGTGTTTATTTTGGGAGTAAAATTACTTTCTACATCTTCACAATAGGAAAACTGCGGCCCGGGGTCATAATAAATATTTTCTTCCGGAATGGACGCAGCCGGGTACAGCATCGCGGCCAGGTCTCCCTGAAAATCCGCCCGGACGGTGCGGGGACGCTCCTCATAGGATGCATGCTCTCTGCCAAGGCCGTCCAGTATCTGGCCCGCAGCCAGTGCCGCGCCTTCATTGTTCCAGTGCGAATCCGTTTTGTGATACAGCACGCGTCCGTCCTTTTGAAAATATTCATACAGGTCAATATAGGCAACCTGTTCTTCCAGAAGGTATTTTTTCAGCCGTTTCAGGTTGCTGTTATCCTGGCGGGACGGCTGGTAATAATCAGGCATGTATGTCCCGTACAGGGAATTTTTATTCGGTGCGGCTGCAAAGGCAAATGCTGCGCCATGCTGGCGGGCATATTCCTGAATCATTGCCAGGGAATGTGCCGTATCAAACAGCTGCCGTTCACTCATTGGTGCTGTTCCCTGAAAATCAGCCAGCGAGTCTTTGTAAAACAGCCAGCCGTCTTTTCCGGTAATGACGCGTTCCTGTGCCGATACGCCGAAGCCTTTTTCCAAAAGCAGCGCATAGGCGGTGATGGCTTCGTCCCGGAATGCGAAATGGTCTTCGAACCACGTCCCGGCATCCTTTAAAAAATTCGGGTTCAGCCTGTTATCTGCGGCCAGCTGCGGTGCCGGTGCCAGTTCCTGGTTTTCCCGGCTTTCGCCTGCGTTTTTATCTATGCCGGCAAACAGCAGCCCGGCGGACGGAAACAGGCATATAATAAGAAACAGCGCAATATAAATAGAAGTGTTCTTTTTCATGCTTGGTACTCCTGAATGTTTCCTGACAGCAGTTTTAATATGCAGTCGTCATCTGAATCGTATGTGCAGCCGGATAGCGGCTGCTTTGGAAGATTCCCCTGTGCCATCCGGCATACTGTGCTTCCGGGTCGTAGTGCAGTCCGTTAATCTGCACCCATGCATGCCGTGTATAGCCATCTGCTGCCCGGTCCCTGGAACCGCGTACCCGGCCGCAGATAACATAGGGCTGATAGCCGGCTTCGCTGGCCAGTGCCGCAAATGCGCAGGCAAAGCTGTAGCAGTTGCCGGAATGTGAGGTCAGCATTTCATAGGCGGTTTTTCTCTGCCAGCCGGAAGACTGGAGGTTTGGATATTTTGCCGCATAGCGGAAGCTGCCGCTGATGATATAGTCCCAGCATGCAGCCAGCTTCTGGCTTTTGGTCATGTTCTCATTGGTAATAGAAGCAAAGACCTGCATGGCTTTGATTTTTGAGCGGGCCGTGATGCTGTTTTTTGCAGCACCCCTGCTGCCAAAGGCAATACCCTGGTAAGTGGTGCTGGTTTTGGCTTTTCCGGTTTTGGAAGCGTAGTAGAGCTTTCCTTTTATCAGATGCCAGCCGGATGCTGCATGCCCGTTTTTGTCTGCGCAGTAATAGCGGCCGCCGGCAGCGACCAGGCTGATTCCATCTGACTGAGCCAGCTGGCCTTTGCTGTTAAAGATATAGTGCTTCCCGCCAATTTCCTGTGCCCCTGTCAGCGGCTCGCCGTCTTCGGGCGAAAAATAATACTTTTTCCCGCTGATTTTCAGCCAGCCGGATGCCATGCGCCCGGTTTTTTTGACAAAATAGCGCCGTCCCGCTTCGGTTTCATGCCACCCGGTGCACATTTCTCCGGTATCAGGCTCAAAATAATAGTATTCGCCGTCAAGCTCAAGCCACCCGGCTGCCATTTCCCTGGACGCCGGGTCAAAGTAATAGGTATTTCCGTCAATCACCTGCCATCCGGCTGCCATTTCCCCGGTTTTTGGATGATAATAATATTTCTGCCCGTCATATTCCTGCCAGCCGTACAGCGGCGGGGAGAGGGCTGCTTTTTCCAGAGCGTGTTCTTCTGCGGGAATCAGGGCTGGCTGCGGGCCGCTGTCAGGCATGGGAGCCGTTTCTCTGCCGGCATCCGGCATCTGTGTTTCCTGCGGGATAGTGCCGGGCAGCACGCCCAGCTCTGCGCCGGCGGCATTCAGAGTCGTGCCGCAGAACATAGCTGCTGCTGCCAGAATAGCTGACAGGGAAAGCAGGGCCTTTCTTTCTGCCGCTTTGTGCAGCCTCGATTGGTTATCTGCCATAATCATTTTTATCCTTTATCTTTTACCGTGTTATTTTTTATAATGTTATTCTTTGTAATGTTATTTTTTTGCGTAATTTTAATAATATCGTTACAGTATGTTTGTTTTACAGATAAGCAGTCTGTTAAAACCGGAAGTAAATAAACGGGTTATAGGTACCGCCCGCAAGGTTCAGCATGCATGCAAGCAGCAGTACAAGGGAGGATGCCCACAGTGCTTTCTGCATTTTTTGTGATTTTCCGATGGATTCCATAAATGGCATGGATGCAGGGATTCCTGCTGCAAACGCTGCCAGGTGAACCGGGGTCAGCTGCGAAAGCACAAGCTGTGTGGCAGCATCGCCGGACGCAGGGCCCGTGAACATTTTTATTATCCAGGCTGCTCCCTGCTGCATGCTTTCTGCCCGGAAAAATACGAATCCGGTCATTACAGCCACAATGACATAAATATGCCCGGCAGCTTTTTTCCATCCGTGGTGTTCTTTTTGAAAGAACGGAAGGTATTCTTCCAGCATCAGCAGGCATCCATGGAACAGGCCCCAGAACAGAAATGTGACGTTCGCGCCATGCCATATGCCGGTGCAGGCAAAGACAATAAATTTGTTGATACAGGTTCTGGCCCGTCCTTTCCGGCTGCCGCCCAGCGGTATGTACAGGTATTCCCGGAACCAGCCGGATAAGGAAATATGCCACCTGCGCCAGAATTCCCGGATAGAAGCTGCGCCGTATGGATAGCGGAAATTTTCCCGGAAATGAAAGCCGAACATATGCCCCATGCCGATTGCCATATCGCTGTAGCCGCTGAAATCAAAATATATCTGGAGCATATAGGCCGCAGCGCCCAGCCATGCACCGGCCATGTTTATCTGCGCCATGGGCGCTGCAAACAGGGCATCTGCGATTTCTCCCATATAATTGGCAATCAGCACCTTTTTTCCCATGCCGGCGATAAACCTGCGGATTCCCCTGGCGGCATCTTCCATGCAAAGGCTGCGGCTGTCCAGCTCCTGTTCCACATCGTGGTATTTGACAATCGGCCCTGCAATCAGCTGCGGGAACAAAGAAATGTACAGCAGGACATACAGAAAATTTTTCTGCGGACGCACTTCCCTGCGGTATACATCGATGACGTAGGACATTGCCTGAAACGTAAAAAAAGAAATGCCGGCCGGAAGCGCCGCTCTGGGAACGGGAATCCCGAGCTGTCCAAGGAGCGCGCCGTATTTGAATATGCACAGCAGCACAAGATTTCCCATGACAGCGGCCGTTACGATAATCCTGCCCTGCGCCCTGTGACGTTCTATCCACAGGGCACAGGCATAATGAAAAAATGCTGACGCAGCCATCAGAAAGACATAGTACGGTTCACCATATGCATAAAAGAAAAGGCTGGCTGCCAGCAGCAGGATATTTCTTCCCGCAGCCGACGGCAGCAGCCAGTACAGCAGCAGGACGGCCGGAAGAAATACGCTGATAAATACAAGGGAACTGAAAACCATGGGTGATTCTCCTCATCTGTTTGCTGGCTGCCATAATTAAAATGCAGCATTATAATAGGTGGCATCTTCGAAGTTATGATAGGTATTTTTCAGGCTGCTTCTTTTTTTCAGGAAATATTTCATGGAAGAATCTGCTGCATATTTATCCAGATTGGTATCGCAGACATACCATATTCCTTTAATTTTAATCTCTGTCCACGCATGCTGCTGCAGTCTGCCGCTGAACCCGTTTGTCTGTCCGACGCCGATGCGGACACGGTAACCCGTTGCTTTTTTGGCCAGAAATGCATAAGCTGCGGCATAATGGTAGCAGCTGCCTTTTCCGCCTTCCAGCATTTCCAGCGCATAGTCCTTTTCCCAGCCGCTGTATGCTTCAAATCCGGTTTTGCGTCCATAATCAAACGCTGTTTCGGTATAGGCAAAAAGCTTTTTCAGCTTCTTTTTCGCACTGTCGTCTGCCTTTACCTGCCTGCTTACTATTTTTTCTGCCGCTTCCTTCAGCTTTTCCCCTGTGGAAGCCGCTGCTGCAGGCTGTGCAGGAAAAGCTGCTGCAAGGCCGGCCATGATGCAGACGGCCAGTATAAACGCGGTAATTTTTTTCAGGTTTTTGAATCTGTTTTTTGAATGCATGGTATTAAGCCTCCTATTCTGCTCCCATAAAAATCTCAGCGCCGCTGTCCGGCTTAAAGGTATAGACGGTATAGCCGTTATAGGACAGGATGCCGTCCTTTCCTTTGCCGTAGCAGCTGGACTGATACTGTGTACGTGCTGGTTTTCCGATATATTTTTTCAGATTGGCAAACGGTGCTTCATATTTTGCGGCTTTGCGTATTTTAGCAGTTTTTTCTTTGTTATACCTGCCGCCTGCATTGAAATAGAAGAATCTGCCGTTTAACACGGTAATGCCGGTGGCCATTTCCCCGGTTTTGTCAAAATAAAAGTTTTTATCGTCAGACCAGCCGCTGAGAGCTTTTCCGTCGGTGTCTGTGTAGTACTTTTTTATTGTACCGTCTGCGGATTCCACTCTGACGATTTTTCTGGAAGACGGCTGCACCAGCCATCCTTCCTGGCTGAATACATAATAGTCTCCGTCAATGCGGCATTTTTGTACGGCTGCGTTCCCGTCTTTGCCAAAATAATAGGTCTGGCTCCCGTCGGTTATCCATTCTTCTGTCACGGGCTGTCCGTCTTCGTAATAACGGCAGTACCCGTCTTCCCGGACAAGCCCGTTTTGTTCCGGTGCGCCTGCCTGTCTGGAAATAGCTGTGATATCATGCGCGGCACCTGATGCCGGAGCCGGGCATATCAGCACGCCGGCTCCGAATGCTGCTGCGCAGATGACAGCACATGAAATGCTTTTCTTCATGATTCTGTCTCCTTCCTGTTTTTTTCTGTTTGTTTTTCTGATTTTTTGGCTCGGTTATTCTGCAATACAAAGTATATACCCTATTGTTTAAAAAAGTCAACAATAAAAGATTATATTTGCAAAATGGTTTTATGCGGACATGAAAATATTCTTGACAAATTTTCCCATCCGTACTATGATGCTTTGAGAGCCAAATATTTTGATAATCAAACAATTTGACTTTCAAACAATATTCCGAAAATAAGGAGAATGAAAATCATGCTGGAAAAAATCGCAGAAATCGTAAAAGAACAGTTAAATACAGACGCCGCCATTACCGAAGCAACATCCTTTAAAGATGACCTGGGTGCGGATTCCCTGGACATTTTTGAGCTGGTTATGGCTCTGGAAGAAGAATTTGGCGTTGAGATTCCGTCTGAAGATCTGGAACATGTTACAACGGTCGGGGATGTTATCAATTACTTAAAAGAGCATAACGTAACAGAGTAAGGCGAAAAGACGATGAAAACAAAGATTACAGAACTTTTGGGAATCGAACATCCCATTATCCAGGGCGGCATGGCCTGGATAGCAGAGTATCATCTGGCAGCAGCCGTATCGAATGCCGGCGGGCTTGGAATTATCGGCGCAGCCAGTGCACCGCCACAAGCCGTGCGGGAACAGATACGCGAAGTGAGAAAACGGACAGACCGGCCGTTTGGCGTGAACGTCATGCTGATGAATCCGAATGCGCAGCAGGTCGCGCAGGTTGTGATAGAAGAAGGAGTTCCGGCCGTGACGACAGGAGCCGGGAATCCGGCAAAATTCATCCCGATGTGGAAGCAGGCAGGCATCCGGGTAATTCCGGTCGTTGCAAGCGCAGCCATGGCAAAGATGATGGAACGGGCCGGGGCAGATGCGGTCGTGGCCGAAGGCATGGAAGCCGGCGGGCATATCGGGGAGCTGACGACGATGGCGCTGGTGCCGCAGGTGGCGGATGCCGTGGACATTCCGGTTATTGCAGCCGGGGGTATTGCAGATGCCAGGGGATTTGCAGCAGCGTTTATGCTCGGCGCGCAGGCAGTGCAGATGGGAACGCGGTTTGTAACAGCCGCAGAGTCGATTGCACATGCAAACTATAAAGAACGCATTGTAAAGGCAAAAGACATTGATTCGGAAGTAACCGGGCGTTCCACCGGGCATCCAATCCGCGTGCTGCGCAACCAGATGAGCCGCGATTACCTGAAAATGGAACGGGCCGGGGCTTCATTTGAGGAGCTGGAAATGCTGACGCTTGGTTCCCTGCGCAAAGCCGTGATGGACGGGGATGTCAAAGGCGGCAGCCTGATGGCGGGCCAGATTGCAGGGCTTGTCAGGCAGGAAAATACCTGCCAGGAAATCATAGACGAAATAATCGGGCAGGCAGAAAAACTGCTGAAAATAGAATAATACAGACGAATATCAGAGAGGGCAGGAATAGTATGGGAAAGACAGTCTACATGTTTCCAGGCCAGGGAGCGCAGTACATAGGAATGGCCAGAGATTTTTATGACCGGTACAATATCTGCAAGGCGGTATTTGACCTTGCATCCAGCGTTACCGGATTGGATATCCCGGCTTTGTGTTTTGAAGAAAACGAAAAGATCCACATTACAGAATATACGCAGATTGCCATGCTGGCCGCAGAAACCGCCATTTATATGGCAATGGAGCAGGCCGGGCTGAAGCCGGATTATGCAGCCGGATTAAGCCTGGGCGAGTACGGGGCGCTGATTGTATCAAAGGCGCTTGACCCGGCCGATGCATTCCGCATTATCAGAAAGCGCGGCATTTTCATGCAGGAAGCCGTTCCGCAGGGCGGAGCAATGGCAGCCGTGCTCGGGCTGGGAGCGCAGGAAATCGAAGCAGCCTGTGCGCAGACAGATGGAATTGTATCGGTGGCAAACTATAACTGCCCGGGGCAGATTGTCATTACCGGGGAGCAGGACGCTGTAGCGGCAGCCGGGGAAGCATGCAAAGCAGCCGGGGCAAAGCGCGTGATGCCGCTGAAGGTCAGCGGCCCGTTTCATTCGAAAATGCTGGAAGGGGCCGGCGAAAAGCTGGCGGCAGAATTAGAGCAGGTTCCGCTGCGCGGGATTGTCATTCCATATGTTTCCAATGTAACCGCTGATTTTGTAACCGATGCTGCACAGGTGAAGGGGCTGCTGCAAAAACAGGTGTCTTCTCCCGTGCGCTGGCAGCAGAGCGTGGAACGGCTTCTTGCAGAAGGGGCGGACGAATTTGTGGAAATCGGCCCGGGCCATACGTTAAGCGGTTTTGTGAAAAAAATTAACCGGGATGCGGCCGTATACCATATTGAAAAGCCGGAGGATTTGGAAGCTTATGTTAACCGATAAAATTGCATTAGTTACGGGCGCAGGCAGGGGCATCGGCCGTGCGGCAGCGCTCAGGCTGGCCGGGCAGGGCGCTTATGTGTACCTGAATTACCAGGGCTCGAAAGAGGCGGCGCAGGAAGCCGTGGAAGAAATTATCCGAAACGGCGGCCGGGCAGAGGCCCTGCAGTGCAATGTGGCTGATTTTGATGCCTGTGCGCAGATGATAGAAACAATTATCCAAAAAAGCGGAAGGCTGGATATTCTTGTCAACAACGCCGGCATTACAAAGGACGGGCTTTTGATGAAAATGTCCGAGGAGGATTACGACCGTGTGCTGGAAGTCAACCTGAAGGGCACGTTTAATACCATCCGCCATGCGTCCCGGTATCTGTTAAAGCAGCGCAGCGGCAGGATTATCAATATTACTTCCGTTTCCGGCATTCTGGGAAATGCAGGGCAGGCAAATTACAGCGCTTCCAAGGCCGGTGTTATCGGACTGACGAAAAGCGTGGCCAGGGAGCTGGCGCCGCGCGGGATTTTAGTCAATGCGGTTGCGCCTGGATTTGTCCAGACGGATATGACGGACGCCCTTCCTGAAAAGGTGAAAGCGCAGATGCTGGAGCAGATTCCGCTCAGGCGCAGCGCACAGCCGGAAGAAATTGCGGACGTGGTGCTGTTTCTGGCGTCCGGCCAGTCCTCTTATATGACCGGGCAGGTGTTAAGCGTGGACGGCGGAATGGCGATTTAGTGCGGGATGGCGGTTCAGCTGCGGGTACGGGCAGCTGTATGGATTGGAAAAATGGAGGAGAATGAAAATGAAACGCACAGTAGCAGTAACCGGCATGGGCGCGGTTACGCCAATCGGACTGAATGTGGATGAATTCTGGAATTCGGTAAAACAGCAGAAAATCGGTTTTGCGCCGATTACACATTTTGACCCGGAAGGCTATAAATGCCGGCTGGCAGCAGAAGTCAGGGGTTTTGAAGCCAAAAACTACATGGACTTTAAATCTGCAAAACGCATGGAGCTGTTTGCCCAGTATGCCATGGCAGCAGCAAAAGAAGCAATCGAAGACGCAGGCATTGATATGGACAGGGAAGATGCATACCGCGCCGGGTGCGTGATTGGCTCCGGCATCGGCAGCCTGCAGGCGATAGAACGGGAGCATAAAAAGCTGCTGGAAAAAGGGCCGTCCCGTGTAAATCCGCTGTTTGTACCGATGATGATTTCCAATATGGCCAGCGGCAATGTGTCGATTGCCTATGGGTTAAAGGGCAAGAGCATGAACGTCGTAACGGCCTGTGCAAGCGGCACGAACAGCATCGGGGAAGCATTCCGCACGATTCAGTACGGGGATGCGGACATTATGGTGGCAGGCGGCTGCGAAAGCTGTGTGACCCCGGTTGGAATTGCCGGATTTACAGCGCTGACAGCACTTTCTGCGGAAACAGACCCGGCACGCTGCTCGCTTCCGTTTGATAAAGACCGCAGCGGCTTTGTCATGGGCGAAGGCGCAGGCATTGTCGTTCTGGAAGAACTGGAGCATGCGAAAAAGCGCGGGGCACATATTTATGCGGAAGTAACCGGGTATGGATGTTCTTCTGACGCCTTCCATATCACATCCCCGGCAGAAGACGGGGCAGGGGCGGCAAGGGCTATGACCAATGCGCTTGCAGATGCCGGGCTGAAACCGGAAGACATTACTTATATCAATGCACACGGCACAGCGACGCACCACAATGACCTGTTTGAGACAAGGGCCATTAAGCTTGCGTTTGGAAGCCATGCGCAGAACATCCGGATTAATTCAACCAAGTCCATGATCGGGCATCTGCTCGGGGCAGCGGGCGCGATTGAATTTGTCACCTGCGTAAAGGAAATCCAGGAAAGCTATATTCATGCAACTGTAGGATATACGACGCCGGACGAGGAGCTGGACCTGGATTACTGCAAAGAGCCGTATGAAGAAGAAGTGCGCCATGCGTTAAGCAATTCCCTTGGATTCGGCGGACACAATGCGACGCTTGCACTGTCAAAGCATGAAGCATAAATACAGTCCTGCCTGTCATGGAAAAGCAGCGCGAATCTGCCAGAGTCAGGGCTGTAGCAGATGATACATAAAAAACCAGATGAATGGAGGAAACCAGATGTCTTTGCTGAATGCATCCCAGATTATGGAAATTATCCCGCACAGGCAGCCGTTTATGCTGTTAGATACCGTGGAAGAACTGGAGCCGGGAAAAAGGGCTGTGGCACGAAAGTGCGTCAGCTATAACGAGCCGTATTTTGCGGGCCATTTTCCGGGCGAGCCGGTCATGCCGGGCGTGCTTATTGTGGAAGCGATGGCACAGGCGGGTGCCGTAGCCATGCTGTCCCAGCCGGAAATGAAGGGAAAGACGGCCTACTTTGCGGGTATCAGCAGTGCAAAATTTAAGCAGAAGGTTGTTCCGGGCGATGTGCTGGAGCTGGAAGTCGAAATCGTAAAGGTCAAAGGCCCGGTCGGAATCGGAAAAGGCACGGCATCGGCAGGCGGAAAGCTGGCGGCTTCTGCGGAAATCATGTTTGCAATAGGAAGCGGGGCAGATGAATCATGTGGATAAGCAGATGGAATGAAAACAGGAAACGGAACCGTTTATTAAAAGAACAGGGCGTGCCGGTACTCGATTATGATTTCCGCCAGAATAAAGGCAGGCTGCGCAATCGCAGGGCGGAGAAAAATACAGACGAAGCAGTAAAAAATGAGGGCTTCAGTACGCCGGAGGCCGCAGAGCAGAATGCAGCCGTACAGCCGGACGGGAGCATGCCGGAACAAACAGAGCAGAATCCGGATAAAAATGCAGCAGAAAATGCAGGCCGGAATGGTTCGGAAAGTACAGGGCAGGCTCAGGATAAGGCGGATAAAGACACGTTTCACTGTAAAAAGTGCGGTGCGGTCATATCCAAGGCAGAGACTGTTGCAAATAAATATGTCTGCAGGGAATGCGGCTATTATTTCCGCATCCGCACGAAAAACCGCATCCGCATGATTGTAGATGCCGGAACCTTTGAGCCGTGGTTTGAGGATGTCAGCGAGACAGACCCGCTGCAGTTTCCGGGCTATCCGGAAAAGCTGGCAGAGATTCAGGAAAAGACAAAGCTCAAAGAGGGCGTAACGATAGGCTATGCGCGCATTGACGGCGAACCGGCGGTTGTCGGCATCTGTGATGCAAGGTTTCTGATGGGCAGCATGGGGCATGTCGTAGGGGAAAAAATTGCCTGCGGCGTGGAAAAAGCAACGGCAATGCGCCTGCCGGTTATCCTGTTCTGCTGCTCGGGCGGTGCGCGCATGCAGGAAGGCATTATTTCGCTGATGCAGATGGCAAAGACATCCGCAGCATTGAAAAAGCACAGTGAAACCGGACTGCTGTATGTGCCTGTGCTGACAGACCCGACGACGGGCGGCGTAACGGCCAGCTTTGCCATGCTGGGCGATATTATCCTGGCGGAGCCGGGTGCCCTGATTGGCTTTGCCGGGCCGCGGGTGATTGAGCAGACCATCGGGGAAAAGCTGCCGGAAGGCTTCCAGCGGGCGGAATTCCAGCTCGAGCACGGCTTTGCAGATGCGGTTGTAGAGCGAAAGGACTTAAAGCAGACGCTTGCGCGGATTTTAAAATACCACCACAGCAGCCAGAGCTTTCATGCCTTTACGGTAGCCGGAAGCGTGGATGCCGTGCCGGATGAGCGCTGCCGGGAACGGATGGCCCAGGCAGAAAGCAAATCCGCCTGGGAAAAGGTCAAGGCGGCAAGGCAGGTAACGCGTCCGTCTGCAATGGATTATATCAGCCGGATTTTTGACGGGTTTATCGAGTTTCACGGCGACAGGCAGTTTCGGGACGACCCTGCGGTTGTGGGCGGCGTGGCGCTGCTGGACGGCCAGCCGGTGACGGTTATCGGCATTCAGAAGGGCACGACGATTGAGGAGTGCAAGCAGCGCAATTTTGGCATGTCTTCCCCGGAAGGGTACCGCAAGGCGCTGCGCCTGATGAAGCAGGCGGAGAAATTCCATCGTCCTGTCGTGACGTTTGTCAATACGTCAGGGGCTTTCTGCGGAATGGAAGCAGAGGAGCTCGGCCAGGGCGAGGCGATTGCCAGAAACCTGTATGAGATGTCTGCATTAAAGGTGCCGGTTATCTGCATGATGACCGGGGAAGGCGGCAGCGGCGGGGCACTTGCGCTCGCAGTCGGCAACCAGGTATGGATGATGGAGCATGCGACGTATTCGGTGCTGTCGCCGGAAGGCTTTGCGTCCATTCTGTGGAAGGATGCCAGCCGCGCGGAAGAAGCGGCAGGCGTGATGAAAATAACGGCGCAGGATTTGTACAGCCTGCAGGTGGTTGAGCAGATAATCCCGGAATACGGCGGTGCAGACGAGGTTACGGTAGATACGATTTCAAAGTACATGAAAAAGCAGCTCAAGGAATACCTGTCTTCCCAGGCAGAAAAAAGCGGTGAAGATTTTGCAAGGGAACGCTATGAGCGGTTTCGCAAATTTTAAAAGTGAGGAAAAAATATGAGAGCAAGAATCGCTGGAACAGGAAGCAGCCTGCCGGCCCTGCGTGTGACAAATGACGACCTGAGCAGAATCATGGACACATCGGATGAATGGATTCGCAGCCGTACCGGAATCGGCGTCAGGCATGCTGCGGTAGAAGAAACGACACGGAGCATGTCTGTGGATGCAGCAAGGCAGGCACTCGAAGAAGCCGGAATCCAGCCGGAAGAACTCGACCTGATTATTGCTGCCACGATTTCCCCGGACCATGTTTTGCCGCCGCTTTCCTGTGAAATCCAAAGCGGGCTGGGTGCGGTCAACGCTGCCGCTTATGATTTGTGTGCCGCCTGTTCAGGCTTTGTTTTTGCGCTCAATGCCGCGCAGGCTTATATCCAGAGCGGCATGTACCGCACAATCCTGATTGCGGGCGCGGAAACACTGTCCAAAATGCTGGACTGGTCAGACCGCTCGACCTGTGTGCTGTTTGGAGACGGCGGCCCAGCCGTAGTCTGTGCAGATGAAAAAGACGGGCTGCTTGCGGGCGTGCAGGGGTCTGACGGAGCAAAGGGCATGGTGCTCTCCTGCGCCGGCCGGCCGCTTCAGAGCCCTTTCGCAAACAAGGAGCCGGAAAATCCGTATGTCCAGATGAACGGGCAGGAAGTATATAAGTTTGCCGTGCGCACGGTTCCTAAATGCATCAGCCAGGTGCTGGATGCGGCCGGAGTACGTCCGGAAGAAGTTTCGCTGTTTTTACTGCATCAGGCAAACCAGCGCATTCTGGATGCGGTTGCAAAACGGTTAAAGCAGCCGGCAGAAAAATTCCCGGCGTGCCTGGAAGAATGCGGCAATATTTCCGCAGCCAGCATTCCGGTGCTGTTAGACAGGGTAAACAAAGAAGGCAGAATCAGGCGCGGAGACAAAATCGTGCTTGCAGGCTTTGGCGCGGGCCTGACCTGGGGAGCGGCGGTGCTGTCCTGGTGATAAAAACGCAGGAAATTTCCCTTATCCGGCGCAGAAAGGAAAGCAGCAGAATGGAGCAGACACTGAACAGGCTCCTGGTACAGTTTTTTAAGTACATCATGGAAATTGAGGAAAAGAAGCTGATTACAGAGGAGTTTGCGGACATTACCTATAATGATATGCATGTGATAGAAGCCATTGGCTTAGACGAGCCGAAAAAGATGACAGAAATTGCAAAAGCCATGTCCGTAACGACCGGGACACTGACCAAAGCAATGAATTCCCTGGAAAAAAAGGGCTATGTGCAGCGTCAGCGCAGTGAGCAGGATAAGCGGGTCGTCCATATCACGCTGACCGGGCGCGGCATGCAGGCGTTCCGGCATCATGAAAAGTTTCATCAGGATATGATTGCATTTATTCTCTGTAATATCAGCAGCCAGGAGAGCCGGGTGCTGCGGAAGGCACTGGAAAGGCTGATGGCATATTTTAAGCAGAAATATGATTTCAAGCCGTAAACGTGCTGTTTTTAAATTTCTTTCAGGAACCAGGATGGTACTGCAGGCAGTGCCATTCTGGTTTTTTCATGTCCGCCCGAATGAGCAGGGCCTGGAGTGTGTTTGAAAAATGCTTTTCGTAAGATGTGCTTCACAGTTTGTGGAAATGATTTTTCAAACATGCTCTAGAGCAGCTCCAGTGTTTTCTGGTCTTTGTTTCCATGAAAAAATTTATCCAGTACTTTCTGGAAGATATCCTGCTGCGGACAGGCTTCGGCAAATAATGTCATGGAAGATTTCAGCTTCATATCATCCGGAAATCCGAATATTCTGCTGGCATCCGCCGATTCCAGGCTTAATAACGCCTCGCATATTTTCATCATATTCGCATGCAGGATGGGTTCTTCCATATATGCTTTTGCTTCTTCCAGGCTTGAAATCGCATAATACGAAGATATTTCCGTCCTGCCAAGCCCGGCAATCTGCGGAAATATGTACCACATCCAGTGGCTTAGCTTGCGGCCGCCTTTGATTTCTGCCAGTGCAGCCGGAAAATCCCTTAAATGTGCGTCAAGAAAGCGCTGTAAATGAAATGGTTCCAATGATATTTACCTCCTTTGCAAAATCACAAAATTCCGCCGGCTGGAAATGGCCGGCTTTTATCGATTACAGTTTAAAGGAAAAGGGGGAAAAATGCAATGGGGAATGAGGTTTTCTTCTTCTGTTTCTGGCCTGGCGGGAATTCCGTCAGGAAATTTCTGTACTTTTTTCGGCAAAGATGTTATACTATACAAAAGGTTTGACTTTTCAGTATTCCTCTTGAACATAAATCAAGGCAGTTGTCTGGAAAATCAGGTACATCAGGTAAAATCAGGAGCAGGAAAATTCCGTATGACGTGCAATTATTTCTGAATATGGCATCCGGTTTTGGAAAGAAGGAAATGGCAGCCACATATGATTTATATTTTTACGGCGCTGTACTGTGAAGCGCAGATTTTTATCAGGCAGTATCATTTGAAAAAAGCAGCGGAACAGACCCGGTTCCAGCAGTTTGCGGATGAAAACGGACAAATGCGCCTGACGGTCACGGGAGCTGGCGAAATTGCGGCAGCGGCGGCAGTCAGCAGCGTCCTGACGCAGCACGCACCGGGAGAAGGGGATTTTCTGCTGAATGCGGGCATCTGCGCAGGCATTACACGAAAGGACGGCATATTTGTGGCGCATAAGCTGGAAGCACAGGCATCGGGAAAAACATTTTATCCGGATATGCTGTTTCGGCATGCATTTGAGGAAGCCAGCCTTCTGACAGGCAGCCGGCCATGGACGGGCGGGCCGGAGCCCGGGACGCTGGAAACCGATTTGTATGATATGGAAGCGGCTGCGGTGTATCAGGCAGGGGCATATTTTCTGGCACCGCATCAGATGCTGTTTTTAAAAGCCGTTTCTGACTGCGGGGAAGGAATCAGGATGTCAGCAGAAATGGCTGCACAGTGTATGGAACGGCATGCACGAGAAATATTCAGGCTTGTCGGACAGCTGGTGCGTATCGGACGCAGCTTCGGCTGGAAGGATGAAAAAAGCCTGCACAGGGAGAAAGCCGTACAGCGGTGGTGCCAGAGGCTGTGTGCGGACCTGCACTGTTCGAAGACAATGGAGCATGAGCTGCGCCAGCATCTTCGGTATGCGGCGCTGGCAGGAATTGATTATGAAAGCATCATCGGGGAGCTTTGCAGGGAAAACCGTATTCCATGCAGGGATAAAAGAGAAGGGAAGCGGTGTTTTGAAGAATTCAGGCAAAGGCTGTTTTCAGCCGTTTTTTTCACACATTTATGTGGAAAAAAGGGTGGCGGGCCATCCACGGACGAAGGAGATTCTTGCGAAATTCCCATCCGCAGCCGTGATTGAAATCAGCCATTATAAAGATGTTTTCTGCAGGAGCGGGCAGAACTGCACCCTGCAGCACCGCTCGCAGAAGCTGATTCTGGCGAAGAAGGAAGGAAGCCTGCTTTACCGGGGCTCTCCGGTATGCCAGAGCTTTGGCAATGAAAATTTTTATTATGCATCCTGTATCATGAACTGCATTTACGACTGCGAATACTGTTATTTAAAGGGCATGTATCCGTCTGCGAACCTTGTGGTTTTTGTCAATCTCGAGGATATGCTTGCGCAGGCAGAGCGGATGCTGGAAAGCCAGTCCCTGTATCTGTGCGTGTCATACGATACGGATTTGCTGGCACTGGAAGCGGCTGCGGGATATGCAAAAGCATGGTGCCGTTTTGCAGAAAGGCATCCGGACAGGCTGAAAATAGAAATACGGACAAAGTGTGCGAATGATTCGTTTTTTGAAACATGTAAGGTGCCGGAAAATGTGGTTTTTGCGTTTACGCTTTCCCCGCAGGCAGCCGTGGAGCAGTCGGAGCATGGAACCCCGCCGCTTTCTGCAAGGATTTCCTGTGCGGGACGGGCAGTCCGGGCCGGTGCATCCGTGCGCCTGTGCTTTGACCCGGTTTTGTATGTTCCCGGATGGAAGGCGCATTATGATGCAATGCTGGAGGAAGTGTTCCGGTGCATGGAAATGGAAAAGCTGGCGGACGTCAGCGTCGGAACCTTCCGCATAGCACGCGATTATCTGAAAAAAATGAGAAAACAGGCACCGGATTCACCGGCTGCATGGTTTCCGTACCAGCTGGAGAACGGGTTTTACCAGTACCCGGACGGGCTGAGGCAGGAAATGGAGCAGTATCTGGTGGAAAAACTGAAAACGGAACTGCCGGAAGACAAAATATTTTTATGGAAAGAATCATGAATAAAAGTGACAGCAGCCAGAATGGGAAAACAGCCATCGTAACCGGGGCATCTTCGGGCATCGGGCTGGAAATCAGCCGCAGGCTGGGCGTCATGGGGTATCAGGTATATGGGTTTGGCAGGGATTTTGCAGGAAATCCCCTGTGGGAACAGGACGGGTACCATGCCATTGCCTGTGACCTGCTCGATACAGAGCGGATGTGTGCCCATGTGAAGCAGATTGCGGCTGCCGGGGGATTATCGGTGCTGGTCAACAATGCCGGTGCAGGGTATTACGGGCTGCACGAGGAGCTGAATCCGCAGAAGATAAAAGAAATGGTGCGCGTAAATCTGGAAGCACCGATGATTCTCGCCCAGCAGCTGCTGCGGGAGTTTAAGAAAAACAAAGGATATATTATCAATATTGTATCGGTGACGGCAAAACAGTCAAATCCGCATGGATGTGCCTATGGGGCGGTAAAGGCCGGACTGGCCGGATTTTCGGCAAGCCTTTTTGACGAGGTGCGCAAATACGGCGTGAAGGTGGCATCCATTTTCCCGGATATGACGAAAACCAATCTTTACCGCAATGCGGATTTTTGCCAGGGCGATGAGGAAGAATCGTATTTAATGCCGCAGGAAACCGCGGATGCAGTGGAATATATTTTAAACCAGCGGGAAGGAATGGTTATTACAGACATTACGCTGAAACCGCAGCTGCACCGGATAAAAAGGGCCAGGCGCCAGAACGGACAGGCTGCGGGCAGGAGCACGGGGGACAGAAGATTATAAAAGCCGGAAACTCCCATCGTGAAGCGGTTTTCAATGGATTTTGCAAGTAACAGGCCAGCTTGTCTGAACGGTTACGAATATCCGGAAACGGCCGGCAGCCGAAAGAAGCAGGATGCGGGGTTTTCACAAAGGGGAGGGGGCAGAGCGGATATGTACCATATCGCTGTAGTTGAAGATGAATTAGAATGTTCCAGGGAAATTCAGGCGTTTTTAGCCCGTTTTCAGGAAGAAAACAGTGTCCGTTTCCGGGTGACTGTTTTTGAGGACGGGACGCAGATACTGGAAAATTACCGGCCGGTCTATGACATGATACTGATGGATATCGACATGCCGGGCATCAATGGCATGGACGCGGCAGACCGCATACGCCAGACAGACCAGGAGGTAGTGCTTGTATTTATTACCAATATTGCAAGCTATGCGATTCGCGGATATGAGGTCGGGGCACTGGATTATGTGCTTAAGCCGCTGAATTATTATAATTTTTCGATGCGCCTTGCAAAGGCGTTAAAAAGAAGCCATGCCCGTGAAACGAAGCATATCCTGCTGACGCTTCCGGACGGCGTGAAAAGGCTGGAAACCGGGCAGATTTATTATGTAGAGGTACAAAACCGGATGCTGTATTACCATACGGAAGAAGGGACGTTTTCGATACGCGGGACGCTGCACAGCGTGGAACCGGTGCTGGAAGCAGCGTCCTTTGCCAAATGCAATCACTGGTATATGGTAAACCTGCGGCACGTAACAGAAGTAAAAAAGAACATGGCTGTGGTCGGCGGCTATGAGCTGGAAATCAGCAGGCGGTGCCGGACGCCGTTTCTGAAAGCACTGGCTGAGTATATGGGGGGATTCCGCTGATGAGTGGGGCATCGGAATGGTTTTTTGAGTGCAACCTGTTAGGATGCGGGCTTGTATATGCGCATGCGGCTGAAAAAAAGCCGGAAAATGGAAAGCTGGTTCTGCTGAATATTGCCTGCTTCCTTTTGTTCTGCGCAGCCATAAATCATTATGCAGCCGGCGGCACGCTGTGGGCGAAGGCTGTTTCCGGATGCGTGGCATTCCTGTTTTTGGTGCATCTGTTTTATACGGGCAGCAAGGCGGCGATGGCAGCTTCTATATATTATACCATCTGGGCGTTTTGTACCTGGCAGCTGATGTATGAGTGGTGCATGATTGGCCGCGCAGCCGGCGGGAATTTCTGGACAGGCAGGCAGCATATGCTCTGGGTGATGGATATTCTGGTGTTTGCAGCGGGGTATCTGTTTGTATGGCTGGCGCTTGGAAAAGTCATTACAGACCATGGGCGCAAAAAAATCGGGCCGCGCCAGTTAAGCCTTGCGGTTGTGACGTTTGTTATATTCCAGACCATGGTATTGATGCCGGGTAACAGGAAGGACGGCTTTCAGGACCAGCGGTGGATGATTATTTACATTACGCAGATTCTGCTGTGCGTGGTGCTGTATCTGCAAAATGAGATGTTTGTAAAAAGCGAGCTTCGCAAAGAGCTGGAGATTATGGGGCTGCTCTGGGAAAAGGAAGAAGAACAGTACCAGCTGTCCAAAGAAAATATTGCTCTGCTCAGTCAGAGCGTGCATGATTTAAAGCATCAGATGCACGCAATCCGCAGCGCCAGCCAGAGCGAGCTGGAACAGTATCTGGAAGAAATGGAAGGAAGAATCCGGACCTATGAAGCGATTGTGAGAACCGGGTGTGCGGCGCTGGACACGATTCTGACCGAAAAGAGCCTTTACTGCAAAGACCATGGCATTACGATTTCCTGCATGGCGGACGGGAGCCAGATGGGATTTTTAAATACCGTCGATTTGTACGCCATTCTTGGCAATGCGCTGGATAATGCGGTTGAGGAAGTGGAGAAATTTCCGGAAAAAGAGCGCAGGCAGATTGATGTGCTGATTTACCGCCGCGAGCAGTTTCTGGCCATAGAGATTACAAATCCCATGGAAGGCGGGCTTGTTTATGAGGACGGCCTGCCACTGACAACGAAGGGCAGCCGGCGGGTGCACGGCTTCGGCCTTCGCAGCATCCGGTATATGCTGAAAAAATACGGCGGGTATTTTTCCATTCAGGCAGATAACGGATGCTTTACTTTGCTGATGCTGATTCCGATACCGGTATATTAGAAAAGGAGGGATGTTATGGAAAGCTTTTTGAGAGATACAAAAGTCCAGAAAAAAAAGTTTAAGCGGGCGAAACGCAGGGCGATAGGGCCGTGGAAAATACTGGCCATTATCAGCGCGCCGGTGACGCTTATTCTGACCGCGCTGGCAGTGTTCTGTACGACGTTTGACAATTCGCTGTCTGTTTTTGTCGGCGGCACGTTCAATGATATCAAAAACCGGGACGAAAGTGCGGTATATTATGACATGGATTTTGATTCCGCAGAAGAAATGGTGCAGTATGGCAATGAGCTGTGCAGGCAGGTGGAAGCGGAAGGCGCGGCACTGTTAATGAACGAAAATGAGACGCTGCCGCTTGACGAAGGCTCTAAGGTAAGCTGTTTTTCCACCTCGTCGGTCAATCTCGTTTATGGCGGGACAGGCTCTGGCAATATTGATGCGTCTGAGGCAGATACCTTAAAAAGCGCGCTGGAAACGGCTGGCTTTGAGGTAAATCAGGCGCTCTGGGATTTTTACCTGGAAGATGCGGCCGAATATAAGCGCAAAAAGGGAAGCGTGATTGCAACGGAGTCTGCGGCTGTATCGGAATGCCCATGGGATGTATACACGGATGAAGCAAAGGAGTCTGTGAGCGCTTACGGGGATGCTGCGATTGTCGTTCTTTCACGCGTCGGCGGGGAAGGGGCAGACCTGGCGCACCGGGATGTCAATTACCTTGCCCTGGATGAAAACGAGAAAAAAATGCTGGAAAACATCGCTTCGATGAAGGCTGGCGGCACGGTTCAGAAAATCATTGTGCTGATTAACTCGGCCAATGCGCTGCAGGTGGATTTTTTGAAAGAAAACCAGTATGACATTGATGCATGCCTGTGGATTGGGGATGTCGGCATTTCCGGCATCCATGCGGTTGCTGAGATTCTTTCCGGCAGGGTCAATCCGTCCGGAAGCCTTGTGGACACATACTGCTATAATAATTTTTCTGCCCCGGCAATGGCCAATTTTACGCCGGTGACGTATGAGGGCTATAAAAAAGGCGTTGTCCCGGAGCATGCAGCCACCTATATGATTTATCAGGAAGGCATTTATGTCGGCTATAAATATTATGAGACGCGTTATGAAGACTTTGTGATGGAAACCGGAAATGCAGGCGGGTACAGCTATCAGGACGACGTTGCGTTTCCGTTTGGCTATGGCTTAAGCTATACGGACTTTAAATACAAGGATTTTTCTGTGAAATATAAAAAAAGCACAGACCAGTTTGTCATATCCGTAACGGTAAAAAATACGGGCGAGGTGTATGCCGGAAAAGAAACGGTACAGATATATGCGCAGTCCCCTTATACGGCTTATGATGTGAAAAACGGCGTGGAAAAACCGGCTGTGTTTCTCTGCGGGTTTGGAAAAACCGGAAAACTGGAGCCGGGGGCGTCTGAAACACTCAAAATCAGGGTCAGTAAAAGAGACCTGGCATCCTATGATGCGTATGGCGCGGGCACTTATATGCTGGACAAAGGCGATTACTATTTTACCGCAGCGACAGATGCGCACAATGCAGTCAATAATATTCTGGCGGCAAAGGGATATAAAATGGCAGACGGGCGCATGGATGCGAAAGGGAATCAGAAGCTGGTATTTAAATGGAAGAATAAAAAACGGGACACCAAAACGTATGCGGTATCTGCAAACGGAACCGAAATCAAAAACCAGCTGTCCGGATCGGATATTAATTTAAGCGAAGACCTGGGCGGCAGGGAAATCACCTATCTGTCACGCAGCGACTGGGAAGGCACATTTCCGTCCGTGCCGCTGAGACTGATGCTGACCGATGTGCTGGCCAAAAAGCTGCAGGATGTCCAGTATGAGGCGCAGGAGGGTGCAAAAGCACAAATGCCGGTGCTTGGGGAAGATAACGGCAGGAAGCTGGTGGAAATGATGGGGCTTTCCTTTGATGACCCGCAATGGGAAGAACTGTTAAACCAGCTGTCCTTTGATGATATGGTATCGTTAATCGGGGATTCGTTCCACTGGACAATGCCCGTCGAATCGGTACAGGCTCCGGGCACGCGTGATGAAAACGGGCCGCAGGGACTGACCGCATCGCTGTTCCGTGCAGGGGAAAATAAAGGAAAAACAGCCTATTTCGGAGCTATTAACAATGCCAAATTCAAACAAAAAGTAGTTCCCGGAGATCGTCTTAAGCTGGAATGTGAGATTATCAAGCAAAAAGGACCAGTAGGAATCGGAAAAGCCGTAGCTACCAACGCAGAAGGCAAGGTAGCAGTATCCGCGGAACTGACATTTATGATTGGGTGACATGAGGAGTAACTATGTTTGAAAAAATACTAATCGCAAACCGCGGCGAAATTGCGGTAAGAATTATTCGTGCATGCCGGGAAATGGGCATTAAGACAGTAGCTGTCTACTCAGAAGCTGACCGGGACAGTCTGCATACTCTTTTAGCGGATGAAGCTATCTGTATCGGACCGGCGCCGTCAGGACAAAGCTATCTGAATATGGAAAGAATTTTATCAGCCACTGTTGCCATGAAGGCAGAGGCAATTCATCCCGGTTTTGGGTTCTTATCTGAAAATGCTCGTTTTGCAGAGCTGTGTGAAAAATGCAGCATTGCCTTTATCGGACCATCAGCCTCCATTATTAATCGAATGGGAAATAAATCCGAAGCACGCAAAACCATGATGGAAGCCGGAGTGCCTGTAGTTCCAGGCGGAAAAGAGCCTGTTCACACAGTAGAAGATGCTCTTGCCCTTGCAAAAGAGATCGGATTCCCGGTGATGATCAAAGCATCTTCCGGCGGCGGCGGAAAAGGTATGAGAATTTCCTATGGAGAAGATGATTTTGAAGCAAACTT
>OFGR01000972.1_pt1 | contig 25442 bp, 19 predicted proteins | sample 1521811 | NCBI WGS metagenome assembly OFGR01 (sample SAMEA3504098, study PRJEB24116) | mouse gut metagenome | biome: mouse gut; feature: mouse-associated habitat; material: faeces | place: Denmark | collected 2011
TACTTGTTTGTTTATGTATAATCGTTTCAAAGAACTCTTCTTCTGTACTTCCGTTATTTTTACTCGGAAAGGTTTTGCAAAGATAGAGCATTTATTTTAATCTACCAAATTTCTATCGAACTTTTTTGAAACTTTTTTGTTTCTTCATCAGTAAGCGATAAATTCAATCTGTCAATTACAAACCAGCTCTCTTGCTTAGCGGGTGCAAAAGTAGGACATTTTAGTATTACATCCAAATATATCAAACACTTTTTTATTAATTTTTGAAGCACTTTTAGCTAACTACCTGATTTATAAACATGTTGTAGAACATAAAAACAAGAACATAAACTATAGGAAAACAAAGTATATACATTATTATATAGATACCACACAAATGGTTCTTCAGAAATCGTTTGCCGCAAGCAAAAGGAAGGGTTAATCTACTCCCGGCTATAACCAAGCTCTCTTAAACGGCAGATTAAGAGAACTTGTCAGCAATATTTATACGTCCTGCTACAGTGGGACGTATATCCTGCTGCAATGGGACAGAATAATCGACCGAATAAAACGACTTAATCCAAAAGAAGAAAGCACTTAGCTATTCATACTCTATTTTTTCTATCTTAGAAGTCAACTGTTCTATGACTTTAATTAATTGTTCTTCCCATGGAATAACATTAAAGTCCTCCCAAAAATCAGAGTCATATTTGAAATGCGTATCGGCAAAAACCGTCCGTGTGGAAATCCGCTCGTTTCGCTGAAACCGAGTCACCCCCACTGTATCTATTTTACAAGTCACCATCTCGAACCAAGTATGAAGGGACGAACTGCCCAACCACCGACGTTTTTGTTTGACCTTAAAATGAAGGTCACCACGAATATGATTGATATAATAAACGCCATTCCACGGCTTATAAGATATGGTATAAATCAATTCTTGCAAAACAACCTTCATCCTCCGCGCCTGACGCTGCACCACCATAGCTGTCGCTTGCTTCATATAATGAGGATGAATCCTTATTTGCGCCTGCAATAAAGCACCATTGTCCGAATCTATATACAGCTCACCGCAATACAAAGGTTCTTTGACTTCTTTTTTTTGCTCAAACGAGATTACATTCACCAAACGATCACCGACAATCGTCACATCAGCAGATGTATAAGCATATACATCTTTATGCGCATCAGCCAAAAGAAAATCAGGCAAATGATTAATGATATCCAATTGCAGACAAGCATCAATCCCTCCACTCATTTTGGCTATCAAAGTATCTTGTTCAACCCCATTCGTGATACGACTCATTTTCAGTAATTTCACTTGTTCTCTCGCATACAGAGACTGTACAGGAGCTTTGTATATCTTAAAAACAGCTTCTGTCAGGCTGCGAAACTTTTGCTTGTACAGAATACCCTCCCGATAAAAAGTAGTAAGATATACCGGTTTCTGAGAATAATTTATCATACGTTTCTCCAGCATCTCCCGCATAAGCCGAACAGGATTTACCACACGAATTACCACTTCCTGTAAAGGAATTATTCTTGGCTCCAGTGTCAATGTAAAATGCTGCCCGACAGTCAACAATGGAATGTCAATCTTCTGAGCCACATAGCCGACATGAGAAAAAACAATACTCTTCCGCGCCAAAGAGTCGGCCAAGCACAAACGAAATTCACCTTCCCGATTGGTAACACTGCCTATGGAAGTCCCCTCTATCCCTACCGTAGCATAGGCAATAGGCGTCCCATTTTTTTTATCGAGCAATGTTCCTTCAAAAACAAAATGAGTAAGAGTATCAGCGACCTGTTCCGTCGGATGCTCCCTCCCCACCGGAGCATTGATTAAGATATGATTGCCAACCACACGAAGTTCCAAGTCGTGTGTTCCGACTATTTCTGTAATAGCCTGACGAAGAGTGCGCGAGCCTTTCCCGATTTTCACAAGACGTTCATTATCCACCACCTTACTGTCATAAATAAACAGAAAGTCAGTGCGTTCGGACACCATCCCAAGCAAAACGTATACCGTACCTTTACTCTTCGGCAAGTACACAACACGATTCAACACCTCTTCTTGCGCCTTCACCGTTGTTGCCATACAGCTCAACCAACAGAAAAGAAGAATACATAACCCATATGGAAAGATATGTTTCGCCATCCTGTTATTCCGATAAAATAAATGTATTTCCTTCGCGAGTACACTTTAGATTCATAGCCATACCAATCAGTTCAGCCATGGCATCCGGTGACTCCCCGGAAAAGGCAACAGTCAGCTTTCTACGTTCAAGAGACGGAATTGTCTTTAATTGTACCTCCGGCGAATGCAGATTGATAACTCGAAGAATATTTGCCAGTGTCTCATCTTTAAAACGAATATGTTTCAGATAATGGGCAAACTGCGCATCATCCCTGTTCATACTCAAATGAAACCCTTCTTTTCTGAGCGTAACCGTTTCGCCCGCCTGAACATACACCTCCTGACTATTCTTTTTAAACGTTACCTTCACCCTCCCTCTTTGCACCGACAATTCAAAAGTCCTCAACTCATCACTTTTTACATTAAAAGCAGTTCCCAGCACTTCAATACGTACCAGCCCCGTCTCAATCAGGAAAGGACGGCTACGGTTCCCCACCACATCAAAAAGTGCATTCCCCTGCAATATCACTTCACGTTTTTCCGGTAAGAAATGTTCCGGATATTGCAACGAAGTCTCCCCTCCCAAATAGACAATAGAGCCATCCTCCAGGGTAGTCACCAGCGTAGAAGCCTCCTTATTTTGTTGCACCATCAAAGAGTATTGGACAGGAGATTCCACTTCAGAAAAATAATGTATTCCGGCATAGGCCAACACCACCAGCAAAACAGCCGCCACCGCCCCCCATTCCCACAAAGGAGACATCCGAAGTCCCCCAGCTTCTTTTGCAGGCACCAACCGGTCTTCTTCCAAACGCTGATAAAGCCTGTTCCATGCCCCATCTGTTTTAGTTCTATTTCTTTCTGTACGATTCATATTCATCCGATATATTTTTCAACTTCTTTTCGCAATGCTTTTAGAGCTTTAGTCATTTCCGCTTCCACCGTTTTAACAGAAACAGTAAGTAAAGATGCTATTTCGGCATACTTCTTTCCTTCCATGCGATGCATTTTAAAGATACAGCGTCTGCGTTCGGGTAGTTTTTCCAACGCCCTATTAATCAACTCTTCCAGTTCTTTATATTCCATCTGCACCTCAGGGTCGGAAGAAATATCCGATTCTCCCGACGCCTGCATAGCTTCACGATACCTGTTCCTCACCTCCTGATGCTCACAATATTGAAGAGCCTCATTGTGAACCGCACCATACAGATAACTTTTAACAGAGCAAAAGATCTGCAAGTTTTCTCTCTCCCGCCAAAAGACATAAAACAACTCTTCTACTATCTCTTCCGCCACTTCCATCTGCCCGATAATACCGGCGGCATACCAGCAAAGAGGGGAATAATAGCGGCGAAAGACTTCTTCGAACGCTTTTATATCGCCTTCCTTTATCTTAGACAGGATGAACAGTTCATTCAGCATACCGCAACTTATGAGTAAAGATTATCGTGATTGTTTCTTCAGTTTATGCACCGCATGTTCCAACGATTCAGTCGGTTCAATAATATTGTAAGCTCCCCAGAAGTCCTCGTTCCAATATTCATAAACCTTATCATAAAACGGTTCTTTCTGACCAAACGAAAGTTTATTGGGGATAGGAGCCACCTTATTCTCTTCACGGTCGGTAACTACCATTTCAGAAAGCACCGTATAGCCTGTAGAGAACAGTTTACGTTTCCAGTCACATTTAAACCGAATACTATTACGAATATAATTCAAGTAGGTTTTCCCATTTTGCTCTTTATAGGTGACCAGATAAGAAACTTCCTGAGGCTTAAAGCGCAATCCATAAGGCTTCTTCTCTAATATAGCCTGAACAGCCTTCGCCTTATTATCCATACTGAGACTGAATTCGGCATGGGTAAATGACAACTTCTCATAATCCACATACAGCTTGCCATAATACAAAGCATAAGGCAATACCACTTTGGGACGAAAACTTATCACATATTGCAAGCGGTTATCTAATTGAACAGGCTCCTCCATATTAAACTGATAGAAGTCCAAACTCTCCATATCCAATAATGCGTCCTGATTCTTCACAACATCCACATAGACAGACAATGTGGGACCACCCGCCAACTTTACCGCCAACGTATCGCTCCGCTTTTGACTGAGCAAACGCCTCCCTCTTAAAACCTGCACCCCGTCACGAGTCGTCTCCCTGCTTTCATAAGAAGTTTTATAAGTATGAATCACAGCCTCGGAAATATTGATATAACGACGCCCTTTCTGAACAGTCTCCCGATAGAACCCTGTCAGCATATTACTCCTACCGCTATAATTGAGAGGTATTTTACGAATAGCTTCCTCTACAATATATCGGGGATTATTAGCATACACAATCACTTCTCCCAATATATTGGTATAAGGACTCAATAGAATTTTCAAACCGTCAAGATTTCCCGGCTTAAGATTCACACGCACATTCCGATAGCCGATATGCGAAATTTCCAAATACGGAATATGCTCCGCACTATCCAACTTCAAAGTAAAGGCGCCATCAGAATTAGTTACTGTTCCGATATTACTGCCGGGCACTGATACATTGACATACTCCAAGTCTTTCCTGCTCTGTTTATCTTTTACGACACCACTAACAGTGATATATCCTGCAGAGCCCCCTTCTTGTCCCCACATTGGGATAACAACCAACCCCAGGAGCACCGCCAGTATCAGTTCCACCAAATGTTTATTCTGCTTTTTCATCTTCATAAGGTATTAAAAGGTAAATACTAATCTTGCTTTCTATCTTTAAGATGGCTCAGCACGCAAATACCCTATGAAGATAAGAATATTTTTTTATTATTCTTCTGTTATCTCCTTTTCTTTTGCAACCGATTTCTTCTTTTTCATCCTTCCGTTTTTCCGCAATGCCTCCGCTATAATCCATTGAAGCTGACCGTTAGTGGAACGGAACTCATCTGCCGCCCACTTTTCGATCGCCTCCATTGTTTCGGCATCTACACGAAGCACAAAACTTTTTATAGTTTCCTTTTTTGCCATTCCGTTCTTCCAAAAGCTTAATGATTCAATGTTCCCGAATTGATAACAGGCTGTGCAGGCTCGTCAGCACACAATACAACTAATAAATTGCTGACCATTGCCGCCTTCTTCTCTTCGTCCAGCTCCACGATTTCTTCTTCCGAGAGCTTGTCCAATGCCATCTTGACCATTGACACCGCCCCTTCCACAATCTTTTCACGAGCAGTAATAATAGCACTTGCCTGCTGTCGGCGAAGCATCACTGCTGCAATTTCGGGTGCATAAGCCAAATAATTGATGCGCGCCTCAACCACTTCCATACCCGCCATTGCCAAACGCTCGTTCAATTGATGTTCTAACTGATTGTTTATTTCTTCCCCTCCGCCACGCAAAGTCAATTCATTTTTATCATGTTCATTATCGTCATAAGCATATTCTCCCGCCACTTGGCGCAATGCCGCATCACTCTGCACACGCACAAAAGCTTCGAAAGCATTCATCCGTCCGGCCACCGTTACAGACACCTGGCCATTCCCCTTTTCAGCCATTGTTTGTGCATCAATCTCAAACATAGCTTTATACGTATCCTTCAGTTTCCACACCAATACAAGACCGATAAGAATAGGATTACCTATCTTATCATTTACCTTAATCGGTTCAACATCCAAATTACGCGCACGTAACGAAAGTTTCTTCTTATTCATAAAAGGATTCACCCAATAAAATCCTGTTTTCTTGAAAGTTCCTTCATACTTTCCAAAGAAAACCATAACACGAGCTTCATTAGGCTCTTGAGAAAAATATCCCGGCAGCATCAATACAAATGCCAGAATAAGCACAAGCAATACCGGGACAGCCAACCAAACAATTTCTTCCAGCAGATAGAAACTTAGGAAAGCCAGTGCCGGCAACATCACCAAATTAAACAAGATAGCAACAAATCCATTGATTACCATGCCATTGTAAGTCTTTTCTTTTGATTCCATAGTACATTAATTTGATATTATTTTGATATCACAAAGCAAGCAATAAAACACCGAAAAAGCAAATGAAATAACATGTTAAACAACAGCAAATGTATATTTTAAGACAAAATGAGTAGCAAGACAAGCTGGTCTCTTCATATTGTAATCGGCAGAGAGCGTTTTTTAACCGCCTTTTTTATGTCTTTTTGCAGGATTTCCGCTATCTTTGCCATTCATCTTAAAATAGAGCATACATGCAGGTAGATACCCAAAACAAAGAGTTTCAAGACGCCTTGAATCTCATTCAATATACGCGCCAGTCCGTTTTTCTAACCGGAAAAGCGGGTACAGGCAAGTCTACCTTCTTAAAATATGTATGCGAAATAACCAAGAAGAAACATATTGTATTGGCTCCCACCGGCATAGCAGCTATCAATGCAGGCGGAAGCACCTTGCACAGTTTCTTTAAGCTTCCCTTTTATCCCTTATTGCCGGATGACCCCAATTTCAGTTTGAAAGGTGGAAAACTTCATAGCTTCCTAAAATATACTTCTGCCCACCGCAAATTAATAAAAGAAGTGGAACTGGTCATTATTGATGAGATATCCATGGTGAGAGCAGACATTATTGATTTCATCGATAAGATATTGCGCGTATATTCGCAGAATATGCGTGAACCCTTCGGTGGAAAGCAAATTCTTTTAGTGGGAGATGTATACCAACTTGAACCTGTTCTCAAAAATGACGAACGAGAAATCATCAACCGTTTCTATCCCACCCCTTACTTCTTTTCGGCACGCGTATTCAATGAAATAGAGTTGATTTCCATCGAGCTGATTAAAGTTTATCGCCAGACAGACAAAGTATTTGTAAATGTCTTAGACCATATTCGTACAAATACAGCCGGAGCTGCTGATTTACAACTGCTCAACACACGGTATAATGCCAAAATAGAAGAGAACGAAAGTGATATGTATATCACACTAGCCACACGACGGGATACCGTTGATTTTATCAACGAGAAGAAACTAGCCGAACTTCCCGGAGACTCAACCATATTCACCGGTGAGATAAAAGGAGAATTCCCGGAAAACAGCTTGCCCACCCAAATGGAATTGGAAGTAAAACCCGGCGCACAGATTATCTTTATAAAGAATGACTATGAGCGTCGTTGGGTAAACGGAACTATCGGAACCATCGCAGGCATAGACGAAGATGAAACTCTCTATGTCATCACAGAAGACGGAAAGGAAGTCGATGTTAAAAAAGACAGTTGGCGCAACATACGCTACCGCTATAACGACAAGGAGAAAAAGATAGAAGAAGAGGAATTAGGTGTATTTATCCAATATCCCATTCGTCTGGCATGGGCAATAACCATACACAAAAGCCAAGGTCTTACGTTCAGTCGTGTAGTTGTCGACTTTACCGGAGGAGTATTTGCCGGAGGACAGGCATACGTAGCCTTAAGCCGTTGCACCTCTTTGGACGGCATCCGATTGACAAAGCAAATCACCCGGGGCGATATATTCGTCCGTCCGGAAATCGTGAACTTCGCTCAAAGGTTCAACAACCGTCCAGCCATAGAAAAAGCATTGAAACAGGCACAAGCGGATGTGCAATATGTAGAAGCGGTCAAACAGTTCGACCAAGGAAACTTTGAAGGATTCCTAGAGCAATTCTTCCTTGCCATCCATTCCAGATATGATATAGAAAAGCCCGTCATCAAACGATTTATCCGCAAGAAGCTCGAGATTATCAATCGGCAGAAAAAGGAAAACCAACGGTTGCGGGAACAATTATATGTACAGCGCAAGAATCTGGAGAAATATGCCCGCGAATACTACTTCATGGGAAATGAATGTATCACGCAGGCACATGACTCGCGGGCGGCCATTGCCAATTATGATAAAGCCATCGAACTCAATCCGTCTTATACAGATGCATGGGTTCGAAAAGGAATCACTTTATACAATAATAAAGAATACTACGAAGCAGAAGTATGCCTGAATGAGGCCGTACGTCTCAGTCCCATGCTATTCAAAGCCATATACAACCGTGGGAAAAACCGAATGGCACTCAATAATATAGAAGGAGCTCTTGCCGATTTCGACCGTGCCGTATCCATCAAGCCCGAGCATGCCAAGGCGCACGAACTGTTTGGAGATGCACTGATGAGAACAGGAAAAGAAGAAGAAGCAGCTCTGCAATGGGCCATTGCAGAACGATTGCGCGAAAAAAATGCTAAAGATTAAAATACCATGCTGTTAAAACTGTACGAAAAGAATAATAATCCAAAGGATTTAGACCGAATTGTCGAAATCCTACAAGAGGGAGGTCTTATTATTTATCCCACCGACACCATGTACGCCATCGGTTGTCATGGGTTGAAAGAACGTGCCATTGAAAGTATCTGCAAGTTCAAAAACATTGACCCTCGAAAGAACAACCTATCCATTATCTGCTACGACCTGAGTAATATTAGCGAATATGCCAAGGTAGACAATACAACTTTCAAATTAATGAAACGAAATCTTCCCGGTCCGTTTACCTTTATATTAAATACCGGCAATCGTTTGCCCAAAATATTCAGGAACCGCAAGGAGGTAGGTATTCGTATCCCGGACAATCACATCATCCGTGAAATCTGCCGGTTACTCGATGCCCCCATACTGACCACCACCTTGCCTCTGGAAGAGGGAGAAGAGGTGGAGTACATCACCACCCCCGAATTGATAGAAGAAAAGTTCGGCAATCAGGTGGACCTTGTCATAGACGGCGGCATTGGAGGCATAGAACCCTCTACTATCGTAGACTGCACCAACGAAGAAGCAGAAATTGTACGGCAAGGAAAAGGAATTTTGAACGAATAATCCATTTAATTGTTTAATATAAAAACTATCAAAGTAAAATTATCATGTTAATGTTATCATCATCAGAAACCAGCGTTCAAATAACCAACGCGCTTGAGAAACTTATTGACGCGGGAATCTCCCTGGGTGGACGAGTACTGGGTGCACTTGTTATATTTATAATAGGTAAGTTCCTGGTTAATTGGTTAAACCGCTTATTTGCCCGGATACTGGAAAGACGTAAGGTAGACCCCAGCATCCAGTCATTTTTAAAGAGCATGGTCAATATCCTGTTGCTCATCATGCTTATCTTGGCCGTCATCGGCAAGCTGGGCATTGAATTAACCGGATTCGCAGCCCTGTTAGCATCTGCCGGTGTCGCTATCGGTATGGCCCTGTCGGGCAATTTGCAAAACTTTGCAGGCGGCTTGATTATCCTGTTGTTCAGACCTTACAAAGTGGGAGACTATATTGACGCCTCAACCGGTGCGTCAGGTACGGTAAAAGAAATCCAGATTTTCCATACCATCCTCATTACCCCGGACAACAAAATGGTGTATGTGCCCAATGGTGCAATGAGCAGCGGTGTCATCACCAATTATAGCAACTTAGATACCCGCCGCATTGAATGGAACTTCGGAGTAGACTATGGAGAAGACTTTGAGAAAGTGGAAACAGTATTGCGCAATATCATTAAAGCAGACCAACGCATACAGACTGCTCCGGCCCCCTTCATTGAGTTGGGAGAACTGGCAGCCAGCAGCGTAAACATCAAAGTCAGAGTATGGGTGAAGAGCTCCGATTATTGGGATGTATTCTTCTACATGAACCAAACGGTATATGCTACCTTCAACAAAGAAGGAATCAATTTCCCCTTCCCGCAACTTACTGTACATCAAGCATAAATCATGCTTGTTTGTCTTTAGACAGAAAAAAAACGAAAGAACCAATCAGACTCCCGATGTGCTCTGATTGGTTCTTCTTTTATCAAACCTAAAGCTGCGCCAGCGCAACCATACGTCTTTTATTTCCTATCCGCTTTCAAACGATCCGCCATAGCCTTCGCCAATTCCTTGCATTGTGCATAAGTTTCCGCTTTCATGCTATGCTTCATTTCTATCGGATTTCCAACCGGTTCAAACTTCAGCTTATCATTGAATTCCGTAATCTTCTTTACGGCAGCACTCGCCCAAGTGAAAGAGCCGAACCATCCCATATAGCGTCCCTTTATCTCACGTGCAGACAATTTGTTCAGCAACGCTTCCATTTCAGGATACATCTGCGTATTATAAGTAGGACAGCCCACTATCAGACCTCTATACTTAAACACATCCGCTATAATATAAGAATGGTTGGTATGTGACACATTATGCATCACAATATTGCGGATACCCTGTTTACTTAATTCCTCCGCTATTGTTTCTGCCACCTCAGCAGTATTGCCATACATTGTACCATAGGCAATCACCACCCCTTCTTCCGCTTCATAACGGCTCAAGCGATCATAGATACGCACTACGCGGGGAATCTCTTCCGTCCACACCGGTCCGTGCGTTGCACAAATAGCGTTAATCTTCAAACCTTGCAGTTTCTGCAATGCTTTTTGAACCGGAGCTCCATACTTACCCACAATGTTAGAGTAATATCTCACCATCTCATCCCAATAAATATCCGTATTGATATTTGCGTCAATCACCCCTCCGTTCAAAGCGCCGAAGCAGCCGAAAGCATCTCCCGAGAACAGAATACCCTCGGTCTCATCATACGTGACCATTGTTTCAGGCCAATGCACCATCGGAATCAGAGAGAAACGTAACTTATGATGTCCCAATGCCAGGAAATCTCCTTCGCCTACCACATAACGTTCTCCTCCCACACCATAGAAACCTTCCACCATATCGAAAGTTTTCTTGTTGCCTACAATTACGATATTAGGATAATACTGTTTAATCAAGCTGATAGAACCGGAATGATCAGGTTCCATGTGGTTAATAATCAGATAATTGATAGGTCTGTCACCGATTATACTACGAATCTTCTTTAAATACACTTCAAAATAGCAAACATCAACAGTATCCACCAGCGCCACCATCTCATCATCAATCAGATAAGAGTTATAGGACACGCCATAAGGCAACGGCCACAAGTTTTCGAACAGAGGCTTATTACGGTCATTCACTCCTACATAATGTACTTTTCCTTTAATTTCCATACCTGTATTTTCTTCTTTATGGTTTATAGTATTTGCCTTGCCAGGCATTTCTTTCATTCATTCTTTTCTTCACCTTTTCCGTGAATTCATAGTTCTTCAACCCCCAATCGGGAGCTATCAGCAACTCTTTCGGCGATTGCGAAACAAAACGTTCCAACACCAAATCGGGACGGAGATGCTCTATATAATCAATCACCAAATCAATATATTCGTCGGCAGAATACAAATGAAAAAGTTCCGGTGTCTTTTCATATTCACTCGCCATCCGCGTCCCCCTTATCAATTGCAATTGGTGCAACTTCAGCGTGGTGAGCGGCAGGTGCGAAAGCTGTTCCGCCTGTTTTATCAAAGCCTCCCTTTCTTCTCCCGGCAATCCCAATATCACATGTCCTCCGACCGGCATCCCCCTGCGTGCTGTTCTCACAATAGCATCCTCAGCCTCTGCAAACGTATGTCCCCGGTTGATTCGTCTCAATGTCTCATCATCCGTACTTTCAATGCCATATTCTATCCATACGAAAGTCCGTTTATTCAGTTCTTCCAGATAGTCCAGCAAATCATCGGGCATACAGTCCGGTCGTGTTCCTATGACCAGCCCCACCACATCAGCCACAGCCAATGCCTCTTCATACTTGCGTTTCAACTCCTCCAGTTCACCGTAAGTATTAGTATAAGCCTGAAAATAAGCCAAATATTTCATTTCAGGGTATTTCCCGGAAAAGAACCGCTTTCCTTCCTCCAATTGCTGTCCCACCGACTTATCCGTATGGCAATAAGCAGGGTTAAACGTCTGGTTATTGCAATAAGTACAGCCCCCATAACCTACCGAACCATCCCGATTAGGACAAGTAAAGCCTGCATTAATGGAAATCTTCTGCACCTTGAACGGAAAGTGCAGACTTAGGAAGGTTGATAAATCATTGTATAGCATCTCTTTGTACATGAACTGATTTTAGCGCGACAAAGATACGCATTTTCAAACAAAAGTCTTAACTTTGTCCTCAGTTATCATTTAAAGAATTTATTTATTATGAAAAAATTAAGCATATTTATTATTCTGCTTATGTGCCTGTTGCCGGTCAATGCGCAACAAGTAACCATCAAAGACGTAGCAAATGCTACCTATCGTGCTGAAGGAATCAGAGGCATCAGACCGATGCTGGACGGTGAACACTACACCCAAATCAGCAGCGACGGCAAACGTCTTGTCAAATATTCGTTTAAAACAGGAAAAGAAGTCGCAACTATTTTTGATGTGAAAACAGCCCGCGACTGCACCATCAAGCATTTTGACGACTACATTATGTCGCCCAATGAAAGCCTGATTCTGATTCAAACAGATACCAAGCCCATCTACCGCCGTTCCTTTACCGCCAATTATTATATTTTCAATGTAAAGAACAATAAGATGGAACCGCTCTCTACAGGAGGACCGCAACAAGTTCCTTTATTCTCGCCGGACGGTACCCAGATTGCCTTTGTGCGCAACAACAACATCTATCTGGTCAAACTCCTGTTCAACAACAGCGAGTCACAAATTACCACCGACGGCAAATACAATGAAGTATTAAACGGTATCCCCGACTGGGTATATGAAGAAGAATTCGGCTTCAACCGTGCATTCGATTTCAGTGCAGACAGCAAAATGATTGCCTATATCCGTTTCGACGAAAGCAAAGTTCCCATGTACTCTTTCCCGCTCTATAAAGGCAAATCCCCATCATTAGACCAATATGCCACCTATCCGGGAGAATACGAATATAAATACCCCATGCCCGGTATCGACAACTCCAAAGTATCGGTACATACCTTCGATATCAAGAGTAAAGTAACCCGCAAAATGGATTTACCTTTAGACGAAGACGGTTACATCCCGCGCATCAAATTCACCAATGATGAAAACGCATTGGCTATTATGACACTCAACCGTCACCAGAACCGTTTTGACCTTTATTATGCCAATCCGCGCAGCACGCTCTGTAAGCTGATGGTTCGTGATGAAGCCCCGCAATACATCAAAGAAGACGCCTATTCAAATATCACTTTTTATCCCGACCATTTCGTTATCATGAGTGAAAAAGACGGATACAATCATCTGTATCTGTACACCAGCGGCGGCAACCTTGTCAAACAAATCACCAAAGGCAACTTTGAAGTAAAAGACTTTTTGGGTTGGGATCAGGCTAACAACACCTTCTATTTCACCAGCAACGAAGGTAGCCCTCTCCGCACAGCTGTCTATAAAATAGACGCAAAAGGGAGAAAGACCAAACTTTCTACTCAAGAAGGCAGCAATAGCGCCATCTTCAGTAAAAACATGAAATATTTTGTCAACACATACTCCAGTGCCAATATACCTCCTGTCATCACTCTGAACGATAACAACGGAAAAGTGCTGACCACTTTGGTTGACAATCAAAAGTTGAAACAACAAATGTCGGGCTTGAATATGCCGAGCAAAGAATTCTTCACCTTCAAGACCACAGACGGAGTAGAATTGAACGGTTGGATAATGAAACCCGCCCATTTCGATGCCGGCAAGAAATACCCTGTCATCCTGCACCAATACAGCGGTCCCGGCTCTCAGCAAGTTTTAGACCGTTGGGGAATAGGAGCCATGGGCAACGGAGGACTTTTCGAAGCTTATATGGCCGACAAAGGCTTTATCATGGTATGTGTAGACGGACGTGGAACCGGTGGCCGCGGTGCTGAATTTGAAAAGTGCACCTACCTCAACCTAGGAGTAAAAGAAGCCAAAGACCAGGTAGAAACCGCTAAATACCTCAGCACCCTGCCTTACATAGACGGAAACCGCATCGGCATCTGGGGATGGAGTTTCGGTGGCTACAACACATTGATGTCAATGAGCGAAGGCACCCCTATCTTCAAGGCAGGCGTTGCCATTGCCGCACCTACCGACTGGCGTTTCTACGACTCTGTTTATACAGAACGTTTCATGCGCACTCCGAAAGAAAACATGGAAGGCTACGAAGCCTCATCAGCTATCAACCGCGCCAACAAATTACATGGTGAATTGTTATTGATTCACGGTTCGGCCGATGACAATGTACATCTGCGTAATGCAGCCGAATATAGCGAAGCGTTGGTACAAGCCGACAAGCAATTTGACATGCAGGTTTACACAAACCGCAACCATGGCATTTTCGGCGGCAATACACGCCACCACTTACTCACACGTGTAAGTAACTTCTTTATTGAGAACTTGAAATAATACATATTCATCAGGCACGGGTTACCGTGCCTGAAAAAAAACAAATAACCATGAATCACGTCAAGAAACCGGACTGGCTGAAAATAAACATAGGTGCAAATGCACGATATGCCGAAACAAAACATATTGTAGATTCCCACAAACTACACACCATCTGCAGCAGTGGCCGTTGCCCCAATATGGGTGAATGTTGGGGAAAAGGGACAGCCACATTTATGATAGGCGGAAACATCTGCACCCGTTCATGCAAATTCTGTAACACCCAGACCGGCCGGCCCCTTCCCCTCGACCCCGAAGAGCCCACCCACGTGGCAGAATCCATCCGGTTAATGAAACTCTCACATGCCGTCATCACTTCGGTAGACCGTGACGATTTGGAAGATTTAGGTGCTTTCCACTGGGCAAAAACCATTCTCGAAATAAAAAGATTAAACCCCGAAACCACCTCCGAAGTGCTGATTCCCGACTTCCAGGGAAAGAGCGAACTGATACAGCAAGTCATCGACGCCAAGCCCGACATCATTTCGCACAATATGGAGACAGTTCGGCGCATAAGCCCGCTGGTGCGCAGTGCCGCCCATTATGACACCAGCCTGAAAGTCATCAAGCAGATAGCCGACAATGGTATCACGGCAAAATCCGGCATCATGGTGGGATTGGGCGAGACACAAGAAGAAGTAGAACAAGTCATGGACGACCTATTGGCTCACGGTTGTAAAATAATGACCATCGGCCAATACCTGCAACCCACCCACAAGCACTATCCGGTGGCAGAATATATCACCCCCGAACAATTCAAGATATACCGTGAAATCGGGTTAAAGAAAGGATTTAAAGAAGTAGAAAGCGCCCCTCTGGTACGTTCTTCCTATCATGCAGAAAAACATATTAAATTTAAAGGCTAATCCGCAAACCTATTTTATATCTCATTTGTTATAAAGATATAAAAGAGATAGAGAGAATGAAATCATTACTAGAGTATAAGAATTTAATCATGTCTACAGGATTAATTCCTACTATTGTATGCATGATTTTATGTATTTTTTTTTCAGATGCATACGTTTTATATGCCTGTAGTCTGGCCAGTTTGCTTTATGTGTTATACAGACAGGCCAAGCCCCCCATCTATCGACCCAACTTAGTGTTATTGCATACTACGTTGGCACTTGCCGTATGCTCGGTCATCAAACTTATCAGTGGGGATTCATTAATCCCCGACCGTACTGTACCCATTATACTGGAAATCATAATCCTTAGTTTTTCCTTGTTTTATCTTATCGAGCCGGTCGTTTACAACAAGATATTCTCATTTTTCAATTATAAAATATCCATTTTAAATTGTTGGGCCACCCAGATTATCGCCCTCTTCAGTGGCATCCATTTATTCATGCTGTGTGGCATTTACCTATTGTTCCGTCCCCTGCCCTATCCCGTGCTCTACACATTGACCCATATCCTGCCTCCCCTGGTGTATATCCTCTCCATTGCCGTCAACTACATTTTTGTAAAGACCGTCAGCACGACCTACAGAAAGATGCCGTTCCTTCGGATAGCCCCCATCTGCAACGGAAAGATTTATGTACTCCCACGCCACGCACACAGCGAAGAGCCCGGCAAACTGGATATTCCGATGGAAGACTATATTTACGCATGTAAAACGGATACAGACCAATACGCCAAGGAAATTGAAAAGAAATACAGCCGGTATATCGATGGAGACATCCAGCCCCGTTTCAGTCTTAAGCACATCACAAGCCCCGCCAAAGGCACTTCCAAAACAGTCTTACTATACATTCTTCCATTGGATGATGAAAGCCAGATTCATTTTGACGGAGGAAAGTTCGTCAGCCCCGAAGAGATAGAAGCCGACGAACACAACTACAGTTCCTTGCTAAAAGAAGAGATTGAACATCTGGATGTAGCAGCCCAAATGTGGAAAGAATTCAAGTAAATTCAAAATCACTCCCTCACAAAACCCGAAACAGTAACTTCCGCCAGTGCAGCCGGAATCTCTTGAGTATTATCCATGAAACTAATCCGCACAAACCGTCCTTTTACTTTTCCGGCATCCGACCATATCTCATGTCGGGAAACAGGCATCCGGTTCTCCTTCATATCCTCTATCACCCTCCATTCCTTCCGGTCGTCAGACACCTCCACCCGGAATCTATAAACAGCCGTTTGCGGAAAAACCAAAGTAATTTGTTGCAAATCCAATCCCTTCTCCGTATCAAGCAACCAATAAGGCGAAGCATCCCCTTTCGCAGCCTGCCACCAAGTGGTCACATTCCCGTCGGCAGCCAATGCAGCCGCATGTCCTTCAGCCTGACTGCCGGTAAACGTCGGATTATTGCGTCCGAAAGTCTGCAACGGACGTTCTTTATTTGCCGAAATATAACGGACATACGGACGCTCTTTCACCTGCGGAGTCACATTCGGAACATATTGAGGAGCCTCTTCAAAGAGCAGTTCCACACGTGCCGGAGCCAATCCCGGAGAAACAGCCTCGATAAGAGTCTTCCCGGCGTAATACGACCGGAAAGCGATAGCCGCTTTCCCATCCAGCATACGGATATCACTCCCCTGTTTAAAAGTAATAGATGTCCCCGTAGGAAACTCACCGGGGCCGTCCACCAATCTTAATGTCACCTCGGGAGAATTACTGATTTCTTTTCCTTGTGCATCCAGCACCGTCACCGTCAATTGCACATCATCCGTACCGTCGGCACTAATCCCCGTTGTCTTATCCGCTTCCAGCCTCAACTTAGCCGGAACACCGGCTTTTGCCCATTCGGGAGGCGCTATATGATTATATTCATTCCGATACCAATACCATGAACGCTTTGGAATACGGAAATAATCCACAATACCCATCTTGCCCAACTGACTTCCGGCAATACTTCCGTGGTCGAACCCGCACCACACAGCCTGTCCGCTCCTCCACTCATAGCCTTTCCAACCATCATTCTTCTCCAAGTCCCCCCATCCCGGAATATATTCCCCCGGTCTGTCGGCAGTCGTACTGCCATATTCAGAGACCACCCCCGGAATCCCCGGGTTCAGGAAATCAGGCTGAGTAGCTCCATCACCATTATATCCGCCGATATCACCCAGTTTGTCAATTCTTCCCGCTCCCAACGGGCGCTGCGCCCCACCTATTGCAGCAGGACGTGTCGGGTCAAGCTGATGCGACAAAGCCACCATCTTTTTCAATAACCCCCTCACTCCGTCCATTGCCTCCGGTGCAGAGAAAAACGCCTCATTACACATACTCCATGCCACGATAGAAGGATGATTGCGATGAATGCGAATCATCTCTCCCAACTGCTGTAACGCACTGGCATCAAACCCGGGCCTGTCTTTTTCATAAATGGGATATGCGCTCGAATTCCAATACCCGTCAGGGCCAAACCCGCCAATCCCCCAAAAAGGAGCTTCCGACCAAAACAACATCCCCATTTCATCACAAGCCTTAGAGAAAGCAGGCGCATGCGGATAATGTGACCCTCTGATAAAGTCGAAGCCTGCTTCCTTCATTTGTTGCACGTCCCGCCTCATGGCAGCCTCCGTCACCGCATCTCCCCACCCGGCCTGGTCTTGATGCACATTCGCCCCTTTAAAGAAAAGATGCTCTCCATTTAAAAAGAACCCTCTGTCCGCCGTCCATTCAAACCAACGAAAGCCGAACACAGTCTCTTTACAGTCAAGCAACTCATTTCCCTTATATAGCAAACTCACCAGCTTATAAAGATTCGGATGAGCGGGATGCCACAAGTCCGGCTCATTTACAACAGGTGTAACCTGCACGAACTGCTTGTCGGCATTTGCTCCGATATACCCGGTCGTAATGACAGAAGTCACCGCCTCCCCATTCAGTTTCCGAACCTCAGTCACCAATTTATATTCCGAAGAGAGACTTGAGCGGTTACACACTTCCGTAGTCACTTTAACGGTAGATGCTTTTCCCCGGTTCTTCCCCAGTTCGGGAGTGGTAACAAACGTACCATACCAATCAATATAAACCTTCGATTTCTGCACGAGCCTTACATTGCGATAAATTCCCCCACTAAAGACATGCTCCCCCGCACGCGGTGCCACATCAGGTTTCCATATATTATTAACACGCACTGCCATTTCGTTATAACCCGTCCTCACAGCTTTAGTCACATCGACAGAAAAACCGGTATATCCTCCGACATGGCTTCCCACCCTTTGTCCGTTCATATAGACTTCAGCTTCTTGAAAAACACCGTCGAACTCAATGAAAGTACATTTCTTCAAGTCATCTTCCGACAACCGGAAACTCTTGCGATACCATCCATACCCCACATAAAAATCTTTCGACATAAAATAAGGAATACTGAACGAATGCGGCACTCCCACCGTTTCCCAATCCGAATCATCATATCCATTTTTTTCGGCTCCCCGCACATCCCCACGCGCATATTTCCATTCGCGATTAAAGTTTATATTCTTTCTTGGAGATTCAGATAGCTGTGCTTTCATCACGCTGCAAAAGAGGCAGATACAAAAAGCAAATACTAATCGTGTATTTTTCATTTCTTGATATTTAATTTCCTAACTCATTTCATAGTAACAGCTATTTGACAGGTTTGCCCATAATTCCATCCTAATAGGATTTTTCCATCGCCCCTCATTCAATTTGCAGGAAGCGAAAAAAATCAAAGGCAATCTCCACAAGAGCCATCTATTTTTTAATTTTGTCATCCTATCATTTTTTATGGTTTCAGTACCCTAAACTCGCACTGAGATGTGCCTAAGTTTCCTAAGCCATCCGTTCCTTCCATCACGCCCACAAAGCTTGTATTGATGTCCGAGCAGAAGAACTCCACTTCGGCTTCTCCTTTCTCATCGGTGACAATGTCCGGTTTCCACAGCAAGACGTTCCGCGCATCCGGCATCGGGCTTTGCATGTCCAGCTCATCGGGTTGGTAGAACTCGCGCGTGCCGTAATAGCCTTTTACACGCCATAGGTTGTTCATGCGAAGAAGTTCTTCTTCGGTATAGACAGGCCCTTCATAGACAACCTTATGTTCGTCAATAACAATAAAAGGAGTTGCTCCACCCGAAGGTGAATAATGTTGGTATTTAGCTATCGGATAAGATTTGCCGTTAATCGGCTGCTTTCGTCCTTTTGCAGGACAGATACCTACAGCATGATGACCTTGATAATCCGCCCTATAATTTAATAAAAGTCCACATGATGTACAAACATAAACACTATTTAGATTCATTTGTGCCAAACTATCCAACCTTCCCATCATCTTATCCCGAAATATTCTTCCTTTCTTACCTGTAACTGTTATCTCGGACAAAAGAATACTGCTATCCTGACTGATAATGGGATAATCAATCTGCAATTCCGACAACACTTGCGAAGGATTCATATATGGGAAATAAGACTGGCAAGACTTCCGCAAGCTGTCTGCCTTACCAAAAGTCTCTTCCACGATGACGGAAGGCTTGTATTCGTCTTTATCCAGCATAGGTTTCAAATAGACATATCCGCCTCGCAATCCGAGCATTAAATCGGTAGGCACAACGAACTTTCCCAAAGAGTCTATAAGCACAAAACGGTTTTCAGCGTTCGGACCGGAAACTTGAAGCAATTGTTCTCCGTTTCCCAACTCTTTCCGCTTCTTTTTCTTGCCGAGAATCTGCCTTCCCCTGATTTCATCCGAAAGGAAACAGTCCGCCAGCATTGCCGTATCAGCCTTTTCCCATACATACCTGCGCCACCCCTGGGTGAGAAGCAATAAATCAAGAGCTGACAGGCGGTCTTTGTTGTTGCCATCAAAGTAATACGCCGGATTGTGGATATTACCCTTTATCTCGGTGGAAAGTAAACAATACGATAGCATATTCTCAGGATTCAACTCATTCTGATAAGCACCATCGAAAATGCTCAGCCCCAAATGCGCCTGTACAGGATTGCCCGCCTCGTCCGTTACCTTTACGTTCAGTTTGCCTTTGCCACGGGTAAAGTAGCGTGCACTGTCCGTGTTCAACTCGATGTGCAACTTACGCTCGGGATGGACATACACCAAGCGTTCCGCCATTGGCTGACCGTCGGCATTATATAAAGTAAACTCGGCTATGCCCTGCATCGTGAATTCCTTCAGTGGAATCCGTACTTTCAGACGTTCGCGTAAAGTGCCTGTCGCCATGCAGCAAAGCTTGCCACGCATCCTGCCTTCCAGCTTGACCGTCTGTGTCGCCGTTCCTTTCGACTGGGAAAGATGAAACTCCAAATACTCATCGGTCTGCTTCCGCAGGTGGATGGACAAGCCGGAAGCCGTCACCTCGGCAAACGGAAACTCCCGACCATCGGACAATACTACTTTGTAGGATGATTCTTTTCGCGGAAGAATGAAAACAAATCCCATGCCATCATGCACGGTCTCCAAACGCGCAATTTCCTTGCCGTTTTCCTGCAGCACTCCTTTTACCTTTGCCGGCATACCCTTCCCATCCCATGCTTTGAAAGCCACCTTGGTGGGGATGCCGTCAATCAAATCACCGCCTTCGGGGAAGAACGAAAGACGGACGACAGGCCGGTCTTCGTCCTGAGGGCTGTCCGTTCCTTTGTAGGCTATGCTCTTTACCACACGTATCTTCTTGGGATAAACAGGACGCAATGTGTCATTCAAAAAAGAAAAGCGAGTATAGGCATGGATGCGGTAATCGCCCTCTTTCAAGTCCTTATCTATATACATGTGCCCTTCGGCAATACCGGAGAGGACGGGATATTTCTCCTGCCACACGATACTATCCCGGGCATTGAGCATCTCCACAAACAGCGTCTTGCTTCGCTCGGAAAGAGCAAGGCTCTGAGCATCCATAACGTATATCTTGAACCAAAGGTCTTCACCGGTTTCGTAAAGCCCCTTGTCCGTCTGGAGATAGACTAGTTCGAGAGATACGTTTTGGCTGTGCACTGCTATAGAGAAGCAAGAGACAAGCGATAGAAGAAAGTGTTTAACATCCATTGTCCATCTATTTTTGAATAGCCCTTACAGTAAATATGCCGAACGTAAGGTAATCGTCATCTTCTGCCTCCGTTCCGATTTTCTCTATGTTCAATCCCTCAGGAGAGACAAAGGAATTGGTCCAATTCCACTCTTTGCCCGTGCCCAGCTCGGTTTCTCCCAAATAGCGGAACTGTTCATCCATTATCACCACCACAAGGCTTTTGCTATCTATCGGAGTCTTCGGAGTGGCATTCGGCACGCCTCTCAACAAATAACGGTAATACACCTTACGGTAGGAATCGCGCAGAATGGCCGCATATCCGTCCTGTCCCAAAAAGGCTTCAAACATCTGCTCATTCGAAGGTTCCTTGTCCAAGTTGCAATCTATGGAACGGATATCTCCGGCTACATTGCTGCCGCCATATACTTTTACCGCTTCGTCCTTATTCCAGTCCGACAGGTATAGGTCGTGTGAATTGGTAAAACTGTGAATCATTTTGCCTTCCGGGGTAAACGCCGGATAGGTCATCTGAATTAAATCACCTCCCCAATTGGCTCCTTCGAACAGTTCTTCGGGATAAAGGTGATGGTAAGCCACTTCATTGCTCGCCAAATCAATTGCCGCCGTGAAGCGGAACTCCTCCCGTTTTTTCATAGCCTTCGAGAAAGGAGCAAAGCCGGGAAGTAGCAGATGGTTGTCCTTCAACATCATGGGAGCTACGGGAGACAACATATATTGGGGATGGGTCAACGCCCATTCTTTGTCTGTCTGGTCCAGCAAAGTAACTTTGTTGCGTACCTTTCCCAAACTGTCCGTCAATACCACTTCAATAAAAGGGCGATTAAAAACATAAATGGAATCCGGACTTTTGATATAGTAAGCGGCAGCACTCATAATGGCATTGGCACCTTCGCGCTCGAAGGTGATTCGCTTTAGATAGGTAGTATCCGAATAACGATAGAAATAAATGGAATTATTTCGCGCATTTAAAAACGTAAGTATTTGATTACGCTTGTCATCATTCCAAAGTTGTATGTACACAGGTCTGTTCTTGGTTTCCGTATTAATGCGGAATTTTTTCGCACCAATCTCCACTAATTCTTTATGGGCTTGTAGTTTGCCTTTAAATTCATTTTCTATACATTTTCGGTTACTGCCATTACAGCCCGTAAGTAATAGGACGGAAATTCCTAACGCATAAAAAGTCTTTTTCATATTTCTATATCCGATTATTAATGTTTTGTTTTATTACTCATTTATGGTTTCAGTACCCTGAACTCACATTGCGACGTGCCTAAGTTTCCTAAGCCATCCGTCCCTTCCATCACGCCCACAAAGCTTGTATTGATGTCCGAACAGAAGAACTCCACTTCGGCTTCTCCTTTTTCATCGGTGACAATGTCCGGTTTCCACAGCAAGACGTTCCGCGCGTCCGGTAGCGGGCTTTGCATATCCAGTTCATCGGGTTGGTAGAACTCACGCGTGCCGTAATAGCCTTTCACACGCCACAGGTTGTTCATGCGGAGAAGTTCTTCTTCGGTAAATTCCTCTCCTCTCCAAATTATCTCGTCTTGTTTTGTTAGAATCCACTTGTTATTCTCTCCTTTTGGCTCATATTTTGTGAGATAATATTTCCGACCGATAACGGGGGAGCTTATTTTTCCAGGAGGAGGTACCGGACATCCTATAGGATGATGTGAATAATCTTTATAATCATTAAGGTACTCTACATTATTGTTCCCCGGTATGCATCCAGAACATACCCATGCTGCTCCAACCTTCATTTGTGCCAAACTGTCCAATCTTCCCATCATCTTATCCCGAAACACTCTTCCTTTCTTACCTGTAACTGTTATCTCGGACAAAAGAATACTGCTATCCTGACTGATAATGGGATAATCAATCTGCAATTCCGACAACACTTGCGAAGGATTCATATATGGGAAATAAGACTGGCAAGACTTCCGCAAGCTGTCTGCCTTACCAAAAGTCTCTTCCACGATGACGGAAGGCTTGTATTCGTCTTTATCCAGCATAGGTTTCAAATAGACATATCCGCCTCGCAATCCGAGCATTAAATCGGTAGGCACAACGAACTTTCCCAAAGAGTCTATAAGCACAAAACGGTTTTCAGCGTTCGGACCGGAAACTTGAAGCAATTGTTCTCCGTTTCCCAACTCTTTCCGCTTCTTTTTCTTGCCGAGAATCTGCCTTCCCCTGATTTCATCCGAAAGGAAACAGTCCGCCAGCATTGCCGTATCAGCCTTTTCCCATACATACCTGCGCCACCCCTGGGTGAGAAGCAATAAATCAAGAGCTGACAGGCGGTCTTTGTTGTTGCCATCAAAGTAATACGCCGGATTGTGGATATTACCCTTTATCTCGGTGGAAAGTAAACAATACGATAGCATATTCTCAGGATTCAACTCATTCTGATAAGCACCATCGAAAATGCTCAGCCCCAAATGCGCCTGTACAGGATTGCCCGCCTCGTCCGTTACCTTTACGTTCAGTTTGCCTTTGCCACGGGTAAAGTAGCGTGCACTGTCCGTGTTCAACTCGATGTGCAACTTACGCTCGGGATGGACATACACCAAGCGTTCCGCCATTGGCTGACCGTCGGCATTATATAAAGTAAACTCGGCTATGCCCTGCATCGTGAATTCCTTCAGTGGAATCCGTACTTTCAGACGTTCGCGTAAAGTGCCTGTCGCCATGCAGCAAAGCTTGCCACGCATCCTGCCTTCCAGCTTGACCGTCTGTGTCGCCGTTCCTTTCGACTGGGAAAGATGAAACTCCAAATACTCATCGGTCTGCTTCCGCAGGTGGATGGACAAGCCGGAAGCCGTCACCTCGGCAAACGGAAACTCCCGACCATCGGACAATACTACTTTGTAGGATGATTCTTTTCGCGGAAGAATGAAAACAAATCCCATGCCATCATGCACGGTCTCCAAACGCGCAATTTCCTTGCCGTTTTCCTGCAGCACTCCTTTTACCTTTGCCGGCATACCCTTCCCATCCCATGCTTTGAAAGCCACCTTGGTGGGGATGCCGTCAATCAAATCACCGCCTTCGGGGAAGAACGAAAGACGGACGACAGGCCGGTCTTCGTCCTGAGGGCTGTCCGTTCCTTTGTAGGCTATGCTCTTTACCACACGTATCTTCTTGGGATAAACAGGACGCAATGTGTCATTCAAAAAAGAAAAGCGAGTATAGGCATGGATGCGGTAATCGCCCTCTTTCAAGTCCTTATCTATATACATGTGCCCTTCGGCAATACCGGAGAGGACGGGATATTTCTCCTGCCACACGATACTATCCCGGGCATTGAGCATCTCCACAAACAGCGTCTTGCTTCGCTCGGAAAGAGCAAGGCTCTGAGCATCCATAACGTATGTCTTGAACCAAAGGTCTTCACCCGTCTCATAAATCCCCTTGTCCGTCTGGAGATAGACAAGTTCTCTGGATTCCGGCACGGTTCCCTCCTGCGAATGGCAAGTAAGCGTATGACCAACCAACAGACACAGGAAAAAGAAAAATAATAACCTTACATTACAAAGCCGCATTTCCATTATTTTTTATGATAAAGATTACTCTTTATGCTGTTGTTTTAATAGTTTTTCCAAATTATAAAGAGCAGAAGTCAGTCCTCCTCCCTCAAAAGTCCGGGCAGCCAAAGGACGGCAAGCAATGGCAAACAAAAAGAAGGCAAGGGACAGTAAGGACATGAAAAATCGGTTACTTCCAGAGATATTATTTATGTTTGCTGTGTTCCTCATAATCTTTAATAAAAATATGCCTTTTAAAGACTGGTTGTTGTTATCTTACCACCAATTATACATTGTTAAACTATTTTATACTACTGCGGTGGTTAGCAAGTCTGTAAAGTCCAGTTACCCATTGATTCTACGTTGTTTCTCCGGTATTTATCCGGCATGAACAAGCCTAACGAACCGCTGATAAAGCTTCCACTATTGCTGATACTCCTAGCATTCCACCACCCGATACACATTCCCCTTGGCAGTATGTACCCGCTCGCCCAACTGGGGCAGGATGCGGCTCAGGCTGTAGGCCGTCATGCCCC
>OFGR01000976.1_pt1 | contig 25405 bp, 23 predicted proteins | sample 1521811 | NCBI WGS metagenome assembly OFGR01 (sample SAMEA3504098, study PRJEB24116) | mouse gut metagenome | biome: mouse gut; feature: mouse-associated habitat; material: faeces | place: Denmark | collected 2011
CCGTTGCCAAGAATACTTGGGAAAAAGGTCTTACCTATGCTTACCGCGACCGCAAGAACAAAAAGCGTAACTTCCGCGCTCTTTGGATTCAGCGTATCAACGCAGCAGCCCGTACCGAGGATCTCAGCTATTCCAAGCTGATGGGTCTTATCCACAAGAGCGGTATTGAAATCAACCGCAAGGTGCTTGCCGATCTCGCTCTGAACAATCCCGCGGCTTTCCGTGCGATTGTAGAAAAGGTGAAGAACGCATAAGTCTCCGTACTTTAACACTACGAAGTCGGCCGCATGCTCCAGGGCATTGCGGCCGACTCTTTGCATTTGACCAATTCTCTCATCGTATTTTTTCGTAGCAGACTGTATCAAAACTCTGGGTCATGAAAAATCATTATAGTGATCACCACCATGCGTCAGCCGGGACTCAAGGCCCATCTGCTGTAATGGCATTCGTAAAGAACTGGACACTTCCACTGGCCATAGTCGCCGGGGTCGTTGCATATTTTGTATATGTTAATATCCATTGGTTGGATTTCACTCATGGATTCGCTGCGCAGGCAGTGGGGGTGATACAGCCCGTGCTGATCTTCATGATGCTCTTCCTGACCTTTCTCTCTATTGGTCCGCATGATCTGCATCTGAGGCGTTGGCATCTTTGGCATGTTTTGATACAAGTAGTCTTGTTCGCCGGACTTACAATGCTTCTGGCGAGCCTTGCGGACACGCATTGGCGAATAATATTGGAGAGTGCTATGCTCTGTCTTCTTTGTCCTACGGCTACGGCTGCGGCTGTTGTGACGCGAAAACTTGAAGGCAATCCTGCCGATATAACTACCTATACGATAATAATAAATATCGCTATCGCCATAACAGCGCCAGTGTTGCTGCCTGTCGCGCATCCTCATGAAGGCCTGACGTTTTTACCGACCTTCATGCTGATAATAAGCAAAGTCTTTCCTATGCTTATATGCCCCTTGTTGGCTGCATGGGCTGTACGACGTTATTTCCCGGCACTGAGGCGTGCGCTTGTCAGATATTCCGATCTACCGTTCTATCTTTGGGCAGTGGCGTTGTCTCTTGCCATTGCAGTGACAGTGAAAGCTATAGTCCACAGCGATGTGCCGGTTATTTATGAAGTTGGCATGGGGATCGTGACGCTGGTCTGCTGCCTTGCACAGTTTATAGTGGGCAAGCGGATTGGAGCTATCTATGGCGAACATATCGAGGGAGGGCAGGCTCTCGGTCAGAAAAACACAGTATTCATAATATGGCTCGGCTATACTTTCTTATCTCCGGTGACGGCCGTGGCAGGCGGACTGTACAGCATATGGCACAATATATTCAATTCATATCAGTTGTATAAGAAGCGCAAGCAGAGTGGCATTATTCCCTGATACTTGCCATATATTCGGAGAGCATACGTTTCATGCCGGATGTCCCGAAGTCATCGCTATCCATCATGCGGTTTATCTCTTGCATAACTGTATCTGCGCTTAGGTTGAGATCCGCTTCCCTGATGATTGCCGCCAACAGACGGCATGCGCCATTTTCGAGAGTATGCGGCACATTGCATCTGCGTTGTATCAGCAGTATGCATCTGAGTGCATACATTTTTAGTTTGATGTTGTAGTCAAGGCCTGCTTTATAACTGTCGAAATTTCTGATCAGCCGGTTTATCACGGTGATGCGTGCCCTTACATTATTGTAAGAACCTCGTTGAAGTTCGGTGAGTATTGCTTTCTTATACTTGCCGAATAGTGTCTCAGCATCCGGGTTGACGAAAAAGCTGAAATACTCCTTTGGTGTCAGCCTGAAGTCATACATATCCAGCAGCATCTCGCGCAGTTGGGCAGCATTCAGGTTATTTATCTCTTTTTTCAGGGCGGTCTTGGACATATCTATATAACGTGAGAAAGCGCGGTTATGTTGCCCTGCATCGGGTCGCATAACCGCGCTTTACTTTAGAGTTCTCTATGTGTATTATTCAGCCTGTGGTTTGAGCCATTTGTCGAACCAACGGAAGAAAAGGCGTTGCCAAAGGATAGCGTTCTGAGGTTTCAGAATCCAGTGGTTTTCGTCGGGGAATACTACCATTTCGGCAGGAATGCCTCTTAGCTTGGCTGCATTGAACGCCATCATACCCTGAGATGCGAGGATGCGGTAGTCAAGTTCGCCATGTGAGATCATGATAGGAGTATCCCAGCGGTCAACATAGCGGTGAGGAGATGTCGCGAACGTACGCTGAGCGGCAGCATTGTCTTTGTCCCAATACGCGCCACCCATGTCCCAGTTGGCAAACCACATTTCCTCTGTCTCAAGATACTGAGCCTCGGTATTGAATATTCCGGCATGAGCCAGAAGGCAAGCGAAACGTTTGTCATGGTTGCCGGCAAGCCAATACACGGAGAATCCGCCGTAGCTTGCTCCTGTAGCACCAATGTGTTCAGCGTCGATATATGATTCTTTCTTCAGGTCGTCTACTGCCGCCAGATAGTCCTGCATGTTCTGTCCGGGATAATCTTTTGAAATCTGCTCCTCCCATTCAGTGCCGAATCCGGGTACACCGCGTCGGTTAGGAGCGATGACGATGTAGCCGTTGGATGCCATCAGTGCAAGATTCCATCTGTAGCTCCAGAACTGGCTTACAGCAGACTGTGGTCCTCCCTGGCAGTACAGCAGGGCGGGATACTTCTTGGTTTCGTCGAATTTAGGCGGATACACTACCCAGGCGACCATTTCCTTGCCGTCGGTAGTCGGCACTAAACGGCGTTTTACAGTGGGCATATCGATCTGGGCGAATATCTCGTCGTTTACTTCGGTAAGTCGCTTGATGCCGTTTGATGTAGATATAGAGTATATTTCGTTAGGACGCAGCATTGAATGACGCATTGTTATGACAGTGTTGTCATCAGCCACGGCCAGTGAGGTATAGTCATATTCTCCCTCATCAACGGTGTTGACTTCATGTGTTTCTGTATCAATTGAGAACACCGGTATTGTGCCTTGATACGGGGCGATGAAGAATATCTGCTTGCCGGACGGTGTCCAGGCGAACTCATCTATTGTGTAGTCCCATTCCGTAGTGAGATCAGTCTTCTCGCCGGTGGTCATATCCATCACGAATAGACGGTTTTTATCAGCTTCATAGCCGTCGCGTTCCATTGAGAGCCATGCAAGTCGGTTGCCATCGGGAGAGAATGCCGGGCAAGTGTCATAGCCCATCATACCTTCCGTCAGATTGCTGGTCTGTTTGCTTTCGAGATCATAGAGGTATAGATCCGAATTTGTAGATATGGCATATTCAAGACCGGTCTTTTTGCGTGACACATAGACAAGTTTCTTGCTGTCTCCGCTCCATGCGAATGACTCAACACCGCCAAAAGGCTTCATAGGTGCTTCATAAGGTTCGTCGGCCATTATGTCTGTCGTTTCTGTGAGCTTGGATCCGTCGAATGTTCCGATGAAGGGGTGGGGCACTTCTGTCACCCATTCGTCCCAATGCTTGTACATCAGGTCGTCGATGACACGTCCGGTTGCCAGCGGTAGGTCGGGATAGATGTCGCCGGCTTTTTGCGAATACTTCACATTCTTAATCACGACAACTTTCGATCCGTCAGGAGAGAAAAGGAAACCTCCTATACCCCCTTCTTCCGAGCTTGCCATTGCACGGTCTGTTCCGTCCGGATTCATCAGCCATAGCTGCGGCTGACCCTTGTCGTCGGGATACATGAATGCAATCTTTTTGCCTCCGTCTATCCATGTTGCTCCTCCCTCACTTTTAGCCGTGCGGGTGATGCGTGAGATGCTGCCATCCTTGAGGTCCTGCACATAAAGATCAAGATTGGATCTGTTTTCCTCTACACTCTCATATGAGATACCGTACAGCAGTTTTGTGCCGTCGGGTGACAGTGCGGGAGAAGAAACGCGTCCGAGAGCTTCGAGAGCTTCGATGTCGAAGATACCGGTTGTACTTTTATAGTCGGGTCTGTCGATGATGTTGGAGTCCTGTCCCTGTGTCGATGAACAGGAGGATGCAGCTCCGGCGATCATGATGGCCGCTCCGGTCATTGCTAATGGTTTAATAATGTTCATTTGTTTAACGGAATAAATATGTAGCTTTGCAAAGTTACATATTTATCCGTCATTATACAACCGTTGGAGGCTTATAACCGGCTGCTTTATTGTTTGGAAATTCCGATGATCAATATTTGAATCCACGTTTGTCGAGCATCTCAAAGTCTGGCTTCCTAAGTCCTGACTTGCGCAGAGGGACACCTTCGAGGTAGTCGTTCAGGAACAGGCGTTGCGGTTCTGTATATGCTGTGTCGGCAACTGATGCAGATGGATTCAGCACGTAGGTTGATATGCCGGCAAGGTCTGCGGTTGTATGGAATGCCGAAGCTGATGAGGATATATTCTTACCCTTGTTGTCTATCATTGCATTCACTTTTTCCGGGAACATGGATCTGTATTCATTGCTTGTCCAAACGATGAACGGGACATGCAGCTGGTGGTATGTGCCTGCTGGAGATGCGTGCAGGAAGCGTTCGCGGCTGTCATCGAAAATATCTTCACCGTGATCGCTGAGATAGACCAGGGCTGCCGGACATCGGTATGATTGCAATGTGGACACTATGCTGTCAAGCACAAGATCTGTATATGCTATTGAATTATCGTATGCGTTAAGTAGCTGGCTTCGGTTGAATGCAGCCGCTTCTGTGTTGTTGTCAGGAAGGAAGCGAGCTTCCTCCTTAGGATAGCGCTCCTTGTAGTTGAAATGAGAACCATATGCGTGGAGTACTATCATGACTTTTGACGAATTGGCATTATCAATGGCCCGCTTCATACGGCCTACGAGTTCGAGATCGTGCTGTGGTGAGTCGAATTCGTCTATTATGAATTCGGTTGTGTGTGCCTGTCCGCCGAAGAAATCTATAAACGAATGGTTCCTTCGCTGATTTGATATGAATGCTGTATGGAATCCGGCTTCGTTGAAGGCTTCGGATATACTTTTAGTATAATATATCGAATCGCCATAGTTATGTGAGTCGAGATGAGATAGTATCATTGGCACACTCTTATGTGTAGTGTTTGATTCGGAGAGTGCCAGAGGAAAATACACGAGGTTGGTACGTTTTGATAGCCGAGGATTTGTCGGACGCGAATATCCTGTAAGTTGCCAGTTCTCTGCGCGTGAGGTCTCTCCAACCATCAGCACATATACCTCTTTCAGTTCCTTGTCGTGTGTGGATGTGGCATTGAAGCGGAAGTCGCTCGACGTTTGTTCGTACTTCTGTGTTGCAATGGTTCTTTTTACTGCCGTGCATAGATTATCCATTACATTGACCGGGAATAGCTCACGTTTCAGCTTGTAGTCAGGTATATAGACACATGAGGCCACGGCACATAAGACACCACATAATGCAAGTACAGCGCCGGTGATCCTGGCTCTTTTTACAGCCTTGGCAGAAGCCAACGAATGAGAGGCAGTCTGCATTATTGAAGCGATAATAGGCGGAATATAAAGTATGCATATTATCGCGATAGCTATAAGAAGGCTGCCAAGCAACTCGGTAGCTTCTGATACGTTGGTTGTGGCTACGTTCAGAAACATGTCTATAGCTATGATACCTTCGCCGTATAAATTGAGAAGCACGATCTGGAATGCTGCGAAGAATGCGAAGATGAACATCACAAGTCCGGTGATACCGGTACGTCTGCATGCCGATATGATAAGATAATATATACCGAGCGGCAGAAGCAGGTTCGCGGCTTTGGAAACCGGCGAATACAGTTCTGTGATGTCGAGCAGTATGTTAGGTACTATAAGTAATACCGGGTATACCCACAGGAGTATATCGCTGTCGGAAAATACGTTTTTTAGTGTCTTAAAAAGCTTCATTAATACTAAACACAAAAGCGGATGTGTGTAGACCGAACCCGTAGTCAAGACGCACATTCACACGGTGCTTGAATTCCCATCTGTAGCCTATGCCGTAGTTTGGCAGTGTGTGACTCCAACTGAATGGCGAATGCGATGAGAAGACGTTGCCTGCGCCTACCCATAGGGCTATTCCGCTACGGCGATAGACGTTTTGCCGCAATTCAACCGTAGCATCTATTGCATTCATGTCGCGGTAGCGGCCTTCGTAGTATCCTCTCATGGATTCGCTTCCTCCAAGTGTCGACAACATGCCCCAGGGAGTGTGTCCGTATGTGAACCGTGCGTGCAACTGTGTGGCCAGCACACCTCCGCGCCATAGGGTTGTATAGCCGTTTGCAGTAAGTTCGGTGCTTGAAAAATTATATTGTTTATTGCCGAGAAATCGGGGGTAGAATTGCTGTTCTGCTGAAATAAACATACCGCTGTAGGCGTTTGACATTACATCGCGGGTATCATAGGTCAACTGAAGGCCCATCGAAACGTTTGTGGTATGCAGGTCCTGTCCTTGCCACAATTCACGGTGCTCATTCGGCACTTGTTTTGCATCGATATATTGAAACGAGGCAGTCGGACCTATGAACAGAGATGGTGCTAATTGGACCAGAAAGTCTACCTTGGCTTGTGATTGAAGACGTTTATAGCTTGTTTTGTCTTCATTGTCGCGGCCGTTGCGGTAGCCTATTCCCCAGAAATATGTAGGGAAAGAGTAGAAGAACAGTTTATAGTTGATCCTGAATCTGTCGCTTGGAAAGATATGTGTGCCGCGTATTCCGATAAGATAAAATCCTACGGTGGATATGTCCCCGTAAAGCGATACATTGGAAGGTTGGATAAGAGTATCAGCCCTGTTCTGTCGGTACAATCCGGCTGCTACCAATCCTATGCCGAATTGGGTATCTGATGAGTAGTGCGGACCACCGATTATACTGAAGTCAAATTTCTTATTGGTATGTTCCTTATTGGAATCGCTGAAGTAGTTCAGGATCTTAGTAAAGAAATTTGGCTTTTTCTGTACTGCCGATGAGTCCGGTATGCTCTCATGCACCGTTGTAGAGTCGGAGGCAAGCACCCGGCTTGAGGAGGCCAGTACTACGGTGATTAGTATTATGAGCAAGTGTCTGTTCATCGGACGATGTTGGTTTATATTTCCGGACTTGGAAGTATTTGCGCACAAAGGTACGAATTTTTTTTGATCTTATCCCGTGTTAAATTTGCCTGTAAGTTGCATGTTTTGGTAATAATAGCGTCAATTTGGCAGAATAAAAAAGATGCAGGACTTTTTGCCGGTCCTGCATCTTTTTACAATGTTAAAAAAATGCGGTTATTTGCGTATCACTTTGCTGACTTTATTGCCCTGACGCATTATGTAAAGTCCGTTTGTGGCATTTTCTTCGCTTATTTTCATACCCTGAAGGTTGAAATATTCTACAAGTGCATTCTCTGCATCAACAACGATGTCATCTATAGCTACATTCTGAGGCATCATTACCACAAATTCAGCTTTTGCAGCATAACGGTTAGGATATTCGTTGCGCATCAAGATGTGCATGTCGCTCGGGCTGAAACCTATGATTCCGTCTTCCTTCACGTATTCTCCGGATGCGCCGTCGGCCAATACTACTGCCATGTCGCCATATCCGAAATCAATGCCTAAAGGAGATCCTTCAAAGTATACCCGCTCCGGATTCTCGGTGTGGATGTAGAGATAATGGTTATGACCGGATGCGTGATCGTTGTATGCAGGGATATTATTGTTGTTCGTGCTTTCAGTGAGATTTACAAGTCGGAAGAATCCGGGAGTGTTGTTGTTTTCCTGTATTTCCACTGTGTATTCGTTAGGACCGAAGTCTCCACCGAAAAGAGAATATACAAACGGTTCTGTCACTGTGGCATCGCCGAGTGATTTCCACTGGTCATTGTTGTCGTTCTGTACAAAGAAGATAGTGTGAACAGAGGCTTTTTCCTCGTCGTCTGCGTTATAGCAGTAAGCAGAGAACTGCCACATACCGTCCTTGTCAAGGTTTAAATCCAGCGATACAGTGTTATCGGTTGGAGTCATGCTTTCAGATAGATTTGCGTCTTCTCCGTTTAGCGACAGTTTGTAGCGGATATATGCGATGTCAGTACCTGTGGTTATGCTTACAGTGGCTTCGTTGGACGAACACATGTCGCTTGCAGAGATAGATGCGGAATAATCCTTGGCTCCGGGGAGGTACAGATGGAAGTTTGCATCGCTGTTTGATGTAGTCCAACCATCACTTTCCACATAGCAGGCGAGGGTAAAGGCCGGGAAAGTGATTTCATAGTTGGCAAGTTTGCCGGCTCCACCTTCCGAACGGCCTGATACCATCTGGTCATTTGCATAATAAGGCATGACACCGGTCTCAAATACAGGGATGAATACGGCATCGGGATCAGTGGCATCGACTATCATATAATAGTCCTTTGAGAAATCAACCTCATTATAATCTGTAGCATATGTGCATCCGGCATAAGGATTTACTACACGGTACAGACCGGGATTAGATTCAGATTCCTCAACTTCTACGGACCATGTTTCTTTTTCGTAACCGGTATCGCCTACCGACCATGCCACGAATCCGTCGCTGTAGCGGCCTGTGCCGATAGACTTCCAGTCGGTTATGGATTCATAGTCTGACGCCTCTGTGCCGATCGCGCGTGAGTGCGCGGAAGCAGTTGATGTAGACTTTACTATTCTGTTACTTGCAGGTATTGGTCCGCGAGGGGTCGATGCATTTACTTGGATTGAGTTGAATCCTGCCGCAATGCATAAAGCGGCGCTCAACAAGGGTAATTTTTTGTCATAGACATTTTAAATAAAAGATGATAGTGTATTGATTTATCGTGTAAAGGTATATAAAATATACTTGCTGTTGATTCTGTATAACTTTATTTTTTTGATTTTTTAACCCAAGATGGGCAGATGCAATTTAAAAGTCCAATCGCACCTGCCCACCGGTTTTATAAGAGTTTTATCGGTATGGTCTCTGTCTTTGATGATTATATCTTAACCATGAAAGCACCACAGGAATATCCGCCACCAAAGACTGTGAGTCCTATGTGATCGCCTTTCTTGAAAAGGTCACGATTCTGGGCAAAAACAATTGCAGCAGAGGCAGATCCGGTATTTCCGAGTTCTTCAATATTGCTTAGGAATTTTTCGGCGGGCATTGAAAGCTGATGTATTACATTTGCAACGATACGCATATTTGCCTGATGGCATATTATATAGTCGAGTTGCTGAAGCGACAATCCGTCGGGTTCTGTCACCTGCTCAAGTGCATGTACCATATATTTGCAGGCATGGACAAAAACATCCTTTCCATCGGGCATTGATATGCCATCTTCGTGAGGACGCAGTTTCACACCTTCCGGGCCTTTGGAAATATTGCCGAGTCCACATGTATATATGTGTCTTATCTCAGGTTCTCCTTCTGCTACCGGTTCTGCCGACAGGAAAAATGCCACAGCACCGTCGCCCCATAGATGTCCGCATTTGGGATCGGATTCGTTGGCATAGTAGCTGTTGTGTTCAGAGCATACAAGCAGTGCCTTTTTTGCTTTTCCGCTTGCGAAATATCCTTCTACTATCTCAAGACCGTTGACAAATGAGGAACAGGCCGAGGATGCATATACGGCTTTTGCTCCGTCGATGTTGTACTTCTTTTGTGCTTCATGGGCAAGCGTGGCGACAAGGTCGTATGGCGAATAAGCAGCCGAAACTATGAGATCTACATCTGTGACTGCATAGGGGAGTGATCGGATTGCATCGTCTATTGCTGCGAGGCCCATTGAGTTATGTCCTTCTCCGTCTGCTGCTTTCGAACGCGAATGTATTCCGGTACGTTTTTCAATCCATTCGCTTGTCAGCCCGTTCACATTTAGGAAATGTTCGTTATAGACACGCCCTTCTGGAATATAAAAACCTGTAGAGTTTATGTACATCTCTTATAAATATGATTAATGTTATTGTATTGTGTTTTTGTTTAGAGTTCCTTCGATAATGAATTCGATAAGAGCCAGATGGCTTCTGTCAAAGTCTTCTTTTGAGATACCGGAAGCCAGGAGCTGCATGGTATCGGGATGTGATGTCCAGTCCACTGACATGAGCCATCGCCGCATGAAAGCTTTTAATCGTTCTGTTTGCGGTCTGTTGAACACTCCTTCGTTCAATCCGCGTAGCAGTATTTTGTCCAGGAGAAGTAATTCCTTGTTGTATGTCATCTTCCTGATACGTTCGGTCCGTTTGGCGTCGAGAGTCAGTTTTGACAGAAGCGAGCGGCCGGTCGGGTCTGCGGCTGATTTATACCTTGTGAGCATGAATTGATATAATTGATCGCCCGGCGACAGTGTCATATCTTCAGCAACTTCGCGCATCTTTTCAACATGCCGGTCACTTTCACGCTCTATGACGGCATTATATATCTCACGTTTGCTCTTGAAGTATGTGTAGATTGTGCGCCGCCCTTTCTCCGAGGCTGCGGCTATGTCGTTCATTGTAGTGTGTGCCAATCCTTGCCTGGCAAACAGCTGCCTGGCCACCTCTATGAGTTTTTCGCGGGTTTTGGATGCCATCGTATTTATTTAACCGTATTTTACAGTTGCACATTGCGAAGTTACACAAATATATTCACATTTTGGCTATGAATGTGCAAAAAATGCATCAAGTCTGTTCTTTCGTGCGATAGCGAGCGGCGGAGCAGATGCAGCTCGCGCATACGTTGGAGAATTGAGAGATTTTAAACGAATTTCGCCATGATGTCGTCGTCAGGCAGTGCGTTGTGGTCGGCACGTTGGCCTTTTGGCTGCTCGTCGGTTTTGGCAACGAGCAGTATGTGTTCGCCACGATAGCCTCGACCTGCGTAAGGGTGAGGTCGGCGACGCGGAAGATGTAATACTTTTGAAGTTGGTACTCCACGAAGTCGTGGCGGGTGGTCAATCTGCGAAATTATGTTGCGGTACATAATTTGATTGCCCGACAGCATCAAAAGGTAGAGTGCTCCGCTTCCGGCGTTTCGAGCCATTGCTTGATTTGTTCGGTAAATTTGTGGTCCATTATTCGTTAGTTTTTGGTTGCCACAAAATCAGTAAGGCTACTGTAGCGGCTAAAAGACGGAATATTATTATATTTGCGGTATGGTAGCAATGATAATTATTATGCCAAAGAAACTGAAATACAATCTATATATAGATGAATGTGGCGATCATACCCTCTCTACATTCGACCGTAATTTTCCAATATTCACGTTATGCGGAATATTGGTGTCTGTGAAGAAAGTAAATGCGTTTAAGAAAGCTATTGACGAGCTTAAAAGAGAATTTTGTGGAACAACAGACGTAATACAGGTATGCACTATGTAAGCCCCGAGAGATTGGCTGAGCATATGGGGCATTTTGGATTTAGTCAAAAATCCGAAAATATATTTGGCTTGCAAGTAGCAGACCTAATCGCATATCCTATATCCCGATATGTATTGAACCCCGAAAAGTATAATCCGGCATTTGAAGTAATTGCTTCAAATATCTATACAAGTAATGGCAAGATGCTCGGATTAAAAATATTTCCAGATAAATAAGTGCAACAAAAAATGGTCCTCGAAAGAGAACCATTTCCGACCGGGTGACACCCCAGCCCCTAAAATCGTTGCTTTCGCACTCGAAGTATTTCTTTATGGGGAAACTACCCATTTAGTACTGCAAAGTTAGTGATAAATTTGCAGTACTCAAAATTAGAACGTAAAAAACGGCATAAAAGTTTGTTAATTAAATCTTTTGGCGGAATATTCATCAATATTTATTATATTTTGGAACAGGCATTGGAAATTTTTGTAATTTCGTAGAATGAAATCAGCGGCAATGAAAAATTTCAGTAAACAAATATTGCGTATTACAGTAGCTGTATCTGCAGTAGTGGCTTGTGCGTCGACACTCTGGGCGGCCAATCCGCTTGTTTTCCCTGGCAGTGAGTCTGCTCAGGTTGCTGTGCTCATTACCGATGTATCTTCACATAAGGTGATTGATTCGCACGATGAGTTTATAGCGCTTGTGCCTGCCAGCACTGCTAAGTGCATTACTTCGGCGACTGCATTGCGGGCTATGGGTGCTGATTCAGTGCCGTTTGTTACCGAAGCTGCGATGTTTGGACATGTTGATGCTGATGGATGTCTGCATGGGCTTCTGCGTGTTGAGGCTTCAGCTGATCCTACGCTTGGAAGTTGTCATTTTTCTGATGGTTCTTTAGTCAGCGGGATTGTCTCTGCTTTGAAAGACCGGGGTATTACGTCCATTGACGGAAAATTGGAAGTGCAGTCTCCTTCCGGATACTATGGAGTAGGGTTGTCGTGGGAAGTCGAGGATATAGGAGAGGACTATGGCGCAGGTCTTTATGGATTCAACTGGAGAGACAATATATTCAGTTTTGCTCCCCACGATGGATTGTGCGAGACCATGCAGGGTGATGTCTATTGCCATATTGTACCAGACGCTTCATCAAATTGTGTGGTACGCGGAGTTGATTCACCGACGGTCACAGTTTACCGCAAGCAGGGATCGAAAATCCCATCCCGTATCACAACAACTATGTGGAATCCTGCGGAATGCTTCATCAGCGAACTTGCAGACTCTTTGTCTGCTGCCGGGATAGAATTGCGTTATGCTGAATCTTCCGAATATGGTGATCGTAGTGTGCTTGTGAGACATGTCTCACCTTCGTGTGCCGAGATATTGCGCAGCCTGATGCGCAGGAGTGACAATCTCTTTGCCGAGGGTATGCTCAGAGCAACATTACCTGTTGGGTGCAGCCTTGATTCAGCATTGAGTGTTCAGAAACGAATTTGGATGCGTGATGCCGGTTTCGGTAAGTATTCTGCATTGTATGATGGCAGCGGATTATCGCGCAAAAACAGGATAACTCCCCGCGACATGACCAATATATTGTCTGCCATGCTACGGTATCCGGAAGCTAATGACTATGTAGGTCTGTTTCCTGTCTGCGGCAAGGAGGGTACAGTGGCCCGGTTGCTGCGCGGCACACGTCTGCAAGGAAAAGTCAGGCTCAAGTCCGGAAGTATGGGAGGTGTGCTATGTTATGCCGGCTATGTATTGGATAAAGGTGGACGGCAGCCTAAGTATACCATATCAATAATGGTGAACGGTTTCACATGTCCTGTGTCAGATGTCCGCAAGTCTATAGAACGTTATCTGTTGAAGATCATACCCGCAGTATGACAAAGGCTTGAATCAAGTATTTACAAAACAAACAAATCAATATAAATTATGGAATCCCTTACACGTCTGCTAAACACATGCCACTTGCTGCAAGGCAAGGTGATAGCTCTTATCGGAGACTCCGCACCGGATTCGTCTGATATAGAAGCTGTAGGCGATCTGATCGGACAATGCAGCCAATTATATGATGAATTTGTGGCTGAAACGAAAACACATACGGAGAATACCTGCACGTATGCTGCGGTAGCCGACGATGATCCCAATCGTACGGCCCTGATCTCAGACTTTGAAGCCCCTGATGCAGATCCAAACCGTACAGCAATAATTGAGGATGTCGATTTGGACATGCATGATACGGTGGCTGAGGATGAACATTCTGTTCAGGAACAGCCATCTGTACAAGCAGCCGAAGTTGAAAGCATTGCTATTGACGATCTTGACGATCTTGTGGCCTCGGAACGTGAGGAATCACAGGAAATGGATATTCCGGCAGACTATCCCGACGACACTGCGGAGGTAGAGGAGGATATGCCAACGGTGATAGCTGAGGAACAGGCTGAGGACGATCAGTATATATCTCTCGATGATCTTTCATCGGTAGAGCCGGAGGAAAGCGGTGTGATACGTGTCGATGAAATGTTGCAGAGACGTGCAGCAAATGATCTTCGCCGCATGTTCACGCTTAATGATAAGTACAGATTCCGCCGCGAACTGTTCGGCAACAGCGATGCCGCGTTCAATGATGCCATTGATATTGTATCTGCCATGCATTCAATGGATGAAGTCCGGGAATATTTCTCGCTTGATATGGGATGGAATCTTGAGAGTGATGATGTCAAGGATTTCCTTGATGTAATAGCTACGCATTTCCAATGAGCGGTTGTCTGTATATAGTCCCGACGCCGGTAGGCAATCTGGAAGATATGACTTACCGTGCCGTTGAAGTGCTTAGAAATGCCGACCTTATTCTTGCCGAGGATACGCGTACTTCATCTGTGATAATGAAGCATTTCGGAATCACAGCCCCAATGCAGAGTCATCATAAGTATAACGAACACTCGCAGCTTGATCCTGTGATGCGGAGAATAGAGGAAGGGCAGACCATAGCGCTTGTGTCAGACGCCGGAACACCCGGGATATCGGATCCAGGCTTCATGTTGTCGCGGGAATGCCGGCGCAGGAATCTCAAGGTAGTTACGTTGCCGGGGGCGACTGCTTTCGTTCCGGCACTTGTAAGCTCAGGCTTGCCATGCGATACATTTGTCTTTGATGGCTTTTTGCCGCAGAAGAAGGGCAGGAACACCCGTATCGCCGAACTTGCATCCGATCCCCGTACATTCATAGTATATGAGTCGCCTGTGAGATTGGTAAAGACTCTGACACAGTTGGCTGAAGCCTGTGGCGGCGACAGGGAAGCTGCCGTTGCGCGCGAGATCTCGAAACTGCATGAGACAGTACACCGCGGAACGCTTTCTGATTTAATTCAGTATTTTTCAGTGAACGCTCCGAGGGGGGAGATTGTTATAGTTGTCGGAGGCAGTCAGCAGGATCGGACACCACGTGTCCACCGCAACAAGTACGCGGAGTCCGCAGATTGATGCCCGAAACAACGTAATATCACAAATTCAACTATTTATTAATATTAAAAGTCGATTCATTATGAAACTTACGCACCGTATCATACCTGTGGCAATGTCTATGCTCGTAGCTGCCGGCACAATGGTCTCATGTTCTAATAAAGATAAGGAGAGACTGGCACAGGAAGAAGCAATAAATGCAGCCACACGTGAGGAACTCGCTCAGGCTGTGAATCAGCGTGACGAGTTGTTGCAGCTTGTCAACGAAATAAATGGCGACATGGCGCAGGTTAAGGAGATAGAGGGTGTACTTTCATCCTCAGTATATATGGAAGGCGACATGCCTACACAGCGCGATCAATTGCGTGCCGATCTTGCTTCGCTTCAGAAAACACTGAAAGACCGTCGCGAACGCCTTGCCGAACTTGAGGCAAAACTGAAAAAGAGTAATCTGGATAATAATAATCTTACGGCCACTATAAACAGCCTGCGTCAGCAGATAGACTCGCAGACTGAGGAGATAAACACCCTTACTGCAAATCTTAACTCAGCCCGCGCTGAAATAGGCAAACTGTCCACGACTGTGGATTCATTGTCGACCACAGTCACAAACGTGACCGGAGAACTGACTCAGGCCGAGGAACGAAGCCAGCAGCTTGATGCTGAACTCAACGCATGCTATTATGTGTTTGCAAGCAAAAAGGAACTGAAGGAGCACAAGATTATCGAGACAGGATTCCTCCGCAAGACTAAAATCCTGAAAGGCGATTTTGACCAGAACTTCTTCACCACGGCCGACAAGCGAAATCTCTCCAGACTTCCATTGCATGCCAAGAAAGCCAAGATACTGACCAACCAGCCCGCCGGATCATATAGCCTTGAGAAAGTGGACGATCAGATGGTTCTTGTGATAACTAACCCCGATTCATTCTGGAGTTTATCCAACTATCTTGTGATTGAAATTGACAAATAAATTTCAAGTAAATAATAGCAGAAGACCGGAGTCTTGTAATAGGCTTCGGTCTTTTTATGGGTAAAAATCCTGTGCCTGAAGCAAACTTAATTCGGATATTTTGTGTTGAATGCTTAAAAATGCATATATTTGCGTCTATAAGTGATTGTCATAATTCAACAGCCCTTATGTCTATACCACGTTTCATATATTCCACATACAGATTTTATCTTGACGGATTCCGCAGCATGACTGTCGGTCGTAAGCTGTGGCTTATTATCCTGATAAAGCTTGTGGTGATATTCGCTGTAATAAGGCTTTTTTTCTTTACTCCGGCGCTGAGTGGTACAGATGAACAAAAAGCTCGCGCCGTTGGCGAGGCTTTGGTCGGTAGACAGAATATTCAATTTAACCCCTTTAACCCCCTGCTTCATTACAATGAATGATTTGATGAGTGTAGTAGACTGGTCGCGGGCGCAGTTCGCCCTGACGGCCATGTATCATTGGCTCTTTGTGCCACTTACTATAGGTCTCTCCCTTATAGTGGCGGTGATGGAGACCATTTATGTGCGCACCGGTGACGAACGCTGGAAAGGACTTACAAAGTTCTGGATGACATTGTTCGGCATCAATTTCGCCTGTGGTGTGGCCACCGGTATTATTCTTGAGTTTGAGTTCGGCACTAACTGGTCGAACTATTCATGGTTCGTTGGCGACATATTCGGCGCACCTCTTGCTATCGAAGGAATCCTTGCATTCTTCATGGAGTCTACATTCATTGCTGTGATGTTCTTCGGTTGGAAAAAATTCAGCCGCGGATTCCACCTTGCTGCCACCTGGCTTACTGCTGCCGGAGTCTGCTTGTCCGCACTATGGATTCTTATTGCCAACGCCTGGATGCAATATCCGGTAGGCATGGAGTTTGATCCTGCACAGATGCGAAATGTCATGAGCAACTTCTGGGATGTGGTGCTTTCGCCTGTGGCAATCAACAAATTCTTCCATGCCGTTACGAGCGGTTGGGTGCTTGCCGGAGTTTTCGTAGTGGGTGTATCTTCCTGGATGCTGTGGCGCAAGACCAATGTTGAGGGCGCTCGCCGTTCGATCAAGATTGGTGCTTGGGTCGGACTGGCAGGCATTCTGCTTACTCTTTGGACCGGACACGGTTCGGCCAAGCGGGTGGCTGAAGTACAGCCGATGAAGCTTGCTGCTATGGAAGGTCTGTATAAGGGATCTGCCGGACAGGATCTTGTGGCTATAGGTATACTGAATCCGAACAAGACTCCGGGCGACGGAAAAGATGCACTGCTCATGAGCCTGGATATACCCTATGGCTTGTCGTTACTCATTGATGGCAACACAACCTCTTTTGTCCCCGGTATAGACGATCTTATCAAAGGTATATCTGTAAATGAGGCTGGTGATACAATATCTACAGTCAGCTATGCAGAGCGTATAGCGATAGGTAAGCAGGCACATGCGGCTATTGCCGATTACACTTCCGCTCGCCAGGCAGGCGATAGTGCCGCAATGGCTGCCGCGGCCGACCGTTTGAAAGATTCATATCCTTATTTCGGCTATGGCTATCTTTCTACTCCTGAAGATGCCGTGCCTCCTGTAGCGCTTACATTCTATTCTTTTCATATCATGGTGGCGCTTGGCGGATACCTTCTGCTGTTTTTCATAGTTATTCTGCTGGTATCGTACCGAAAGACCGTTTTCCTCGAGAAGCCGTGGCTGCACTGGGTGGCTATACTTAGCATTCCGCTTGTATGGATATGCTCTCAGGCAGGTTGGATTGTGGCTGAGGTAGGACGTCAGCCCTGGACGATACAAGATATCCTTCCGGTCAATGCGGCCGTAAGCAATGTTCAGAGTTCGTCGGTAGAGTTCACATTCTGGATGTTTGCAGTGTTGTTCACAGTACTGCTTGTAGCTGAAATATCAATCATGATGCGGCAGATTGCACGCACACGTGACTACGACATCGAGAAAGCTCAATAGTAATAACATAAAAGAAGATATAGAAAATGGAATTATCAATGCTTCAGAACTATTGGTGGCTTATCATATCCATCCTTGGGGCACTTCTCGTGTTCATGCTCATGGTTCAAGGCGGCCAGTCGCTGCTCTATAGCACAAGCAATATCACAGCACGTCAGTTGATGGTGAATTCGCTCGGAAGAAAGTGGGAGCTTACATTCACTATCCTTGTAGTTTTCGGCGGAGCTTTCTTCGCAGCTTTCCCTCTGTTTTATGCAACCAGTTTCGGTGGTGCATATTGGTTGTGGATGCTGATTCTCATAAGTTTCGTGCTTCAGGCTGTAAGTTATGAGTTCCGCAGGAAGAAAGGTAATATCTACGGTACAATCACGTATGATGTATTCCTTATGTTCAACGGACTTGTGGGATGCGTGTTGCTTGGTGTGGCTGTCGGCACATTTTTCTTTCCGTGCGATTTCACTATAGCAAAAGTCAATCTGCTTGATGCGGCATCTCCGTCAATAGTAAGTTGGCCGGCACATGGTCTGGATGCTATCACAGACTGGCGTTGTCTGCTATTGGGATTTACAGTCTTTTTCCTTGCACGCACACAGGCTTCGCTGTATTTCGTCAATAACATTGAGGATGCGCGAGCCGAGGGAGTTACTTCCCGTACGCAGGTTTTGATCAATGGCGCTGCATTTGCCATACTGTTTATCTGTTTCGTGGTCGTGTTACTGATCTCCGACGGCACTCGGGTCGATCCGCAGTCAGGCATGATGGTGCGTGAGCCATATTTCTATCTTAACCAGATGCTTGCCCACTGGTGGTGGATAGCAGCGTTTCTTATCGGTGTTGTCATGGTACTATATGCGATTATCCGCACGTCCTACAGTTCTTATTACCGGTGTGGTATATGGTGGAGCGGCATAGGTACGGTGATTGTGGTGATGGTGCTGTTCTGTCTTGCCGGCTACTATGGCGCTGCATATCTTCCTTCCACAGATCTACAGTCGTCACTTACCATTTCAAACAGCAGTAGTTCTCATTTCACGCTCACTGTTATGAGCTACGTATCTGTGCTTGTACCCTTCGTTGTGGCATATATAGCTTATGTATGGTATAAGATGGATGCTGCTCCGCTCACAGAGGATGAACTGAAAACTGAGTCGCATACATATTGATCCAACAGTATATTTCTTTAACAAGAGCTTATATAACCGGAGAGCGCCACAGGCATATTGTGGCGCTCTCCGATATTTTTATGAGTTAATTGAATTTTGAAAGAATAAGCCGGTTTGCTATATCGACCTGTGATGTTTCTATTCTGGATAAATATATCTCTGTGGTACGTTCCGACGAATGTCCCAGTCCGGCGCTGATCACGGCTATAGGTATACCAAGATGACGGGCGGCGGAAGCCCAACTGTGGCGGGCTACGTATGATGTAAGCTGGATGTGTCGTCCGCAGCGGACCGACAACATTGTGGATATGTCCCGCAACGCACGGTTGTATGTGTTTATCGCTGTCTTGTATTCGCGGTATGCATCATTCGTGTTTAGTTGATTTGTGGGGCTTAGCCACGGAAGAATGTAAGTATCGTTCTTTCCCGGTCCATATTTATCAAGCAGAGCACGCAGGCAGGGTTCTACCGACATATGGATTCTTTTAGATGTCTTATGGCGTACGTATGAGATCTCGCTCAGATCCGGCGTCAGGTCTCTCCATCTGAGTTGTGCGAGATCAATGAAAGCCATGCCGCGCGTATAGAAGCTCATCATGAATGTATCCCGTGCCAGATTCATGCCGGCCGATTCAATATTCATGTTGTTAAGCTCTATGAGTATACTTTCCGGTATGGCACGTCGGCGCGTACTGTCTGCACCGGTGTATATATGATCAAAGAGGTCTGCCGCCGGGTGTATTCCATATTTTGAGAGAGACTTTGTGATCAATACTTTAAGTATCCTCATATGGAAGGATATTGAGTTCCTGCACAGATGTCTTTCTGTGGTAAGGTATGAAGCGTAGCGTAGTAGCAGGGTGTTGTCGATCCGGGTTGGAATAATATCCGAACCAAGCCACTTGCCAAAACTTTTGGTGACGGTAGTGTAATTCTTCGCCGTGGATATTCTGCCGGTGATGATAAGAGTGTCGATTTCGAGCCGGGCGTACTCGATGATTCCAGATGTTTGGTGAGATGTGATATTTGACGATTTTACCATAAATAGGGATTTTGAGATTCCGTAAATCCCCCTTCAGGTTCTATCGCAGTCTTTTCCACTTTCCCCAGAAATATATGAGTCCCATTATATGCCGCCGGCCAAGTTTGGAGAATACAGATCTACCGGCTCTCATCCAGTCATGGATTATTGTTATCTCAGGATTATAGACTACCTTATAGCCATGCATACGTATCCGTTGGCAGAAATCTGCATCTTCCGGACCGTAGAAAATTTTCTCGTCAAGCAACATGTCGGGCCTTTTCGTGAGATCGCTGCGGAATATCTGGCATGCGCCTATCACATAGTATGGCTCTATCGCACAGTCTGGAATCTCACCGGCCGGTACAATGTCAGAATTGCCGCCGGTCAGTGATTTCAATTTTTCGGTGATACCGGGGTAGGGACGGAAACTCCTTTGCGTGAGACCTTCGGGTGATGTGAGTCGTGGTGCGCAGAGTCCAATCTCCGGATGTGAGTCCATATATGCCACAAGATCACGCACGGCATCTACGGATGGTATTGTGTCATTGTCAAGCAGCATTATGTAGCGTCCACGTGCTTTACGTATGCCTATATTGCGTCCGGCAGCTACTCCTCGATTTGTTTTCTGATAGAAATACCTGATGTAGTCGTGCCGAAGGAATTCCTCGCGGCTACCGTCAGTAGACCCGTTGTCCACTACGATTATTTCCACATCGCCATCGCGCCGGAGTACTTCCTGCAATGGATCAAGGCAACGACGTGTAAGAGCCATTGCATCGAATGTCAGTATTACTATAGATAATTTCATCCGAATAGTTTTGTCTTTAGCGCCCTAAGTGAGTGAGCGAACTCATTCCATGAGCTATATCTGCGCATTTGTTTTATGATGAACCTTGGCGACAGGAAATATTTCATATTATTGCTGCGCAGAAGACGCTCCATCTGCCGTGAACTGAGCGACGGGAGATTAAGAATCGACTGGCGCTGTACGTCTGTAGGACGGTATTCGCCCCCTTCGATCCATCCGTTTTTCAGACAGAGATCATAATATTCAGTGCCAGGGAAGGGGGACACGATGTTGAACATCACTTGATCCACATCCAGTTTTTTTGCCTCATGCAGTGTCTGCTTCACTGTTGCTGTCGTTTCAAGAGGACTGCATCCGATCAGAATATTCAACTTGACGGGTACGCCGTATTTCTTCAGTAAGTTTACCGCCCTGAAGATGTCCTCGCGGGTTATGCCTTTATGTACATATTTGAGTATGTCGTCATTGAAAGACTCTACACCTATGTCTACATACCGGCATCCCGACTCGCCAAGCATCCTGGCTATCGGTTCGGTAATTGCATCGGCTCTTGCCTGGCATCCCCATACTATGTTGTAGCGCCGCATTATGCCGCATATTCCTTCTGTGCGCTTCTCATCCCATATGAAATTATCATCCATGAATCCGATAGCGCGTACTCCCTGATTGTGCAGCATAGACACTTCTTTCTCAACACTGCCTATGCTCCTGAAACCGATACGTGGCTTTCTTCCCGGAGCACCGGAGCGCCTGTGTTCTATCTCTCTGGCGAATGTCATGGATGACGGCACACAATATATGCACCGGTAGGGACAATTGCGCGATGTGAACATTGTAGCGTAAGGTGTGGTTTTGAGTTTGGGGTTGTGAAACTCATGGTCGGCTACAAGGTCTCTGGCGGCGAAAGGCAGGGCGTCAAGATCCTCGATCAGCGGTCGGGTGGGGTTGTTGATCACTTTCCCTTCGCGCAGGACAGATGTTCCCATTACGTCGGAAGGTCTCATGTCGCCCTTGGTCATTCTGCCGATCAATTCCGCCAGGGTAGCTTCCGGTTCGCCTCTCACTATTATTACATTCTCTGACACGAGGCATCGTGAGGTGAAGTATGTAGGGCCTGGACCGAGAAGTATGACGGGAACACCCGGGCGTGCCTCATCTATATCTGCGATAGCCGGAAGGTCGCTTTCTATCGACAGGTTCACCGTCCATATAAGGTATACATCAGATCGGTCTGTATCCAGAAAAGATCTGAATGCTTCCATCGGCTTCTTTTCGGCAGTGAAGTCACGGTAGCTTACAGTCTCTACTCCGGGAACTTCACGTACAACGGCTGCGGCTGTCAGTTCATATATGTTGGGCATGGGGTATACCACGCGGGTACACCCGGCCGAACGTTCGGCACTCTGCCTGTGGTCTCGGCAGGGAGGTATCAGGAATGTCGCTTTCATTATGGATATAACGACTGCTGTCTCTTAAAAATTGTAATCACAGGCAGTTTTTTCATTCCTCGGTCATTGTATTTATAATACCGTTCAGATATTCTATGGCCTTGGAGGTCGCAATATCAGTTTCGCTATTGAATATTGATTCCCATGTCTCGTTTACTGTAATATCCGGTATTATGCCTATACCAACGAACTCAGTGCCATCTGGCGCTGTGTCGTGTTTGGAGCATATGTTGGCCCATGTATGATTTGGAATCAGTTCGATTACTACACCGTTGCCTGTGCTTCCGCCGGTAGGAGTACCGATTACAATGCCACGTCCGACGCCGCGAAACAGGCTTACAAAATCCTCGGCTGCTGAGAACGTGCCTCTGTCGGTCAGTATAGCAACAGGGCCTGAGTACAGGGGCACTCCCTGATAAGGCGACATTTTTTCACCTCCGCCTCTATATGGTTCCGCGGTCTTTCCCCATGATTTAAGAGCCGGTACGGTTGTCGGGCTTTCCCATCTTGCAGTCGGTATGGAGTCTGAGCATATTAGCCTGAGAATGAAGTCTCCGTTACCGGAATTGCCACCGCCATTGTTCCTTACATCTATGATCAACGCTTTTGATTCGTAAATGCTGTCGTATAATTCTGAGAATTGACGCTTGAAGTCGCTACCCATGAATGAGTTGATTTTTAGAATAGCGATGTCTTCTGTCGGTTTGCTGAATTTGAATATCCTGCCGCCGAATGTCTGTGTGTTCTTTCCGTAGTGACCTGATACATATTCTACAGTCTTTCCATTGCCAAGTTTAATCCTTACTGTATCATCGGGAAGTCTGTTGAGCAGGCCGAAGCCGTCGTATGCCTTGTGGATTGTCCATTGTGGTGTGGATGAAGCAATATATGGAACTACATTTTTATCAGCATATTCAATTACCGGCTGATTGTCTATAGACTCGATCCTGTCTCCTATGGCGATACCGAGTTTATCGTCGTATATATCTTTAATGTATACACAACTGTCTATCATGATAGTTGTGAAAGGAGCATGTCGAAGATCGTTATGGCCATATACCATCGTATGCCCGTCGTGGGCATTTGCGGCCATTCTTCTGAGCACGTCGGTCCATTCCTGTCTGGTTTTTGCTGCAAGCATTTCCGGCATTGCCGCCACGTATAGGCTGTCCCAATCCACAGTCATACGATCCCGGAACACAAACCATCTGTTCACACCCTCCCAAAGACGTGAGAGACCGAGCAGCTTCAATTGATCCTCTGTCGCGCCGGCAAAAGGATCATGCATTGTAGCGTCGAGGTAGGTTTTTTCAGTCCAGTTTCCGGGGATGCAGATCTCGCCGTCAGTTGACGCTTTCAATAACCACAGCGTGTTATTCTCCGGTGAATATTCATAACCGAAAAATGTCTTGGTCGGTTCAAAAAAAAGGCATGCCCAATTATTATTGGAATATCCATGACCTTTGTCAATATATCCCTTGAATGTGGACATTATATGTTTGAGTGTTTTGGGTTTTACACTATGGACTGTAATCCTTTCTCCTTTGGTCCATCCGTTGCCTGAGCCGCGCTGCATACGGAAGCCGTTGGCTTTCGAACGGTCGCTTCCGGTGTAGTGAACGCTGTCTGTGGTCACTCCGTCGGTCTGGCGTATCTTACTGAAAACAGCTTCAATATCGTCTGCTGCTATAGATCTTATCGGGGCGAGGAACAAGATTGATATTATCAGTATTGCAATGCGTTTCATTTCGGCGATTTAGAACTTGTTTAATAAAAATGGAGGGAGCAGTATTGGTTTCTGCTCCCTCCATGCAAGCTGTTTGTGAAGGTTTATACAAATGCACCTACCCGTTTAGGGTAATATGCATTATGCGTTGTGCTCGTAGCGGAGCGTCATTGTGGGCTGGTCGCATACTTCGGCCGGACCGAAATACTGGATAGGACCGGGATATACATATTCGGTGTTGTTGGCCCAAGATTCGCGTTTGGATGCGAATTTCTGGAAAGGCGCACCATCGAGACGCACGAGAGCTTTCTGTATAACAGGCTTCATTGCACCGTGGCGGCGTTCCATGTTCATCATCATAGTGATAGGTATACCACCTGCGATCCACTGTACGGAGGGCTTTGTCAGACCGCGTACGCTCGACATATATCCTGTGACGCCGGCGTTGATCAGACATGCAGCGTTGAAGCCGAGTGCATAGCAGTAGTCTGCGTCGAAGTTAGAGGGATCTGCGCAACGGCCTTCATAGCCGAAGAAGTGGTGCAGGGGAGAGAACTTACCGTTGTAAGTTCCTTCTTTTGCCATTTCTTTCAGGCGTTTGCCTACCATTTCACTGAGCAGTTTTTCGGTCTCGATGAGTGATACCTGTACGTTGCCGTGGGGGTCGCGGTCGAGGCTCAACTGGCGGGCTACTCCGTGGGGCAGCGATTCATATACCTTGGCATTGTCGGCGCTGAGGTTGTCGATGATCCACTGGCGCTGGTTGGCAGTCTCTACAGCGGCGAATTCGTCGGCCTTTGCGGCAAGGAGGTCGTTGAGTTCGGCTATGAGCTTCTTCATTGCGGGGATGAACTCGATCAGGCCTTCGGGAATGAGCACAGTGCCGAAGTTATTGCCTGCGGCAGCACGGCGGGCTACGATGTCGGCTACGTAGTTCACTACATCCTGCAGTGTCATGTCCTTAGCTTCAACTTCCTCGGAGATGATACATACATTAGGCTGGGTCTGGAGCGCGCACTCGAGTGCGATGTGAGATGCGGAACGTCCCATCAGCTTGATGAAGTGCCAGTATTTTTTAGCAGAGTTGCAGTCGCGCTGGATGTTGCCGATCACTTCTGAATATACTTTGGTAGCAGTATCGAAACCGAATGAAGTTTCGATTACTTCATTCTTGAGGTCTCCGTCGATAGTTTTCGGACAACCGATCACCTGTACGGGAGCGCCTATAGCCTTGTAATATTCAGCGAGGATAGCGGCATTAGTGTTGGAATCATCGCCGCCGATGATCACGAGCGCGCTGATGTTAAGCTCTTTCAGGATCTCAAGACCCTTGTCGAACTGTTCCTTGGTCTCCAGTTTTGTACGGCCGGAGCCAATGATGTCGAAACCGCCGGTGTTGCGGTATTCATCTATGATCTGTGATGTAAGTTCCACATACTTGTGATCCACCAGACCGCCGGGGCCCATGATGAAGCCATAGAGGCGACTGTCGCGGTGGATTTTCTTGATGCCGTC
>OFGR01000977.1_pt1 | contig 25385 bp, 20 predicted proteins | sample 1521811 | NCBI WGS metagenome assembly OFGR01 (sample SAMEA3504098, study PRJEB24116) | mouse gut metagenome | biome: mouse gut; feature: mouse-associated habitat; material: faeces | place: Denmark | collected 2011
GTTGCGAGGTCTGCGAAGCAGGAAGCCCATTGGCTTTAGACGATGGGTGGTTCACCAGCATACAGTAAGTGTGAGACGTCAGTTGGGAGCGAACCCTGTGATGGAGGAGCGAAGCAGTAAGATTGCAAGCTACTCTGTTATAGAAAAAGACCCGAAAACATTTAATAGTGTTCGTACACTAAGAATACCACAGGTCATTGAGACAGAAGTTTTGCGTAGGAAAAATAAGATAGATGAAGAAAGAGCTGCACTGATGGACGGATATGAAGATAACGATTATATCAGTTGTCAGCCAAATGGAAGACCACACAATATGTCTTCTATGAATATAGCTTTAACAAAATTGTGTAATAGAAATGGATTGCCGAAGATAACCGTGCATTCCTTACGACATATGTTCGCAACTATTTTAATTGAACAGGGTGTACCGCTGGTAAAAATATCAGCATTATTGGGACACAGTTCTGTGAATACAACATTTGAGTATTATTGCGATGTGATGGATGAAAATGAAAATATCATTAATTTCTTAAATGAGAAGTATTCAGCATAAGGGAAAATGACTTATAAGTTTGGTGTTCCAGTAATCGTTGCTGAGAACGCCATATTTTTTATAAGTGGAGGTTATAGTAATGAAATTTGATTTACATACCCAGAGATATGTTGATTGGAAAGTATATAATGTTACACCAATCAAAAATAAATATGGTTTCCGTGTGAAACTGATCTATGCAGATGGAACAAGTACCATTCAGCAAAAGAGTGGGTATACATCGAAGAAAGCAGCAGAACAGGCGAGAACTGAGATTATCGGACAACTTTATGCCAATGCTTACGTTGTGTACGAAAATATTCTGTTAGAAGAATTTCTGGAGTTCTGGCTGGAAGATGTGATGAGACCGAAGATGAAAAATTCGTCATATGTATCTTATCGAAATTCTATCCACAGGCATATCAATCCTCATTTGGGCAAAGTAAAGCTGACAAAATTGAATAGAGGACATATTCAGCAACTTTATAATAAAGAAATGAAAGTTTCGGAATCAGCCGTAAAACTGGTAAAGACCGTTATGAATACTGCAATGGGCTATGCGGTGGAAAAGAAAATGATCTCAGTGAATCCGGCAGAAGGTGTAGATTTGCCGAAGCAGAAACCGAAAACGGAATTTAGGGTTCGCCATATAGATGAACAAAAGACATTAAATCAGGAGCAGGTCGATAAGCTGATTGAAGCAGCAAAGGATACCCCGATTTATCTGCAGGTTATGTTTGCTGTACTCATGGGATTACGCCGTAGTGAGATTATCGCTGTAAAATATGCGGATATTGACTACATAAACAGAACGCTTCATGTAGAACGACAGTTGGGTATTGTACCGATGAGCGATAAAAAGGATTTTCAACCTAAGACGTACACGAAGCAGGAGATAGAACTAAAAACGGAATCCAGTGACCGTATCATACCTATCCCGGATATTCTGTTTGAAGCAATTATTGAGGAAAGACAGAAATATGAGAAGAACAGGCGAAGAAGAATCAACGATAAACACAATCCGTTTTTTGATGGCAATTATATATGCTGCTCCACCTATGGGAAACCAAGGAGTAAGGATTTTCATTGGGTACACTTCAAGAAACTGTTAAAAGAAAATGGCTTGCCGGATATTCGATGGCATGACCTGAGAGCTACATACTGCACAATCCTATTGAAAAATGACTTTAATCCCAAAGCAGTATCGAAGCTCATGGGACATGCAAAAGAAATCATTACCATTGATGTGTATGGTGATAATCGAGAGATTATAGAAGATTGTCTTGAGAACTTAGAGCCATTCATTGATGAAGTGCTTCCAGAGGAAGAAGTGATAGATCTTTGTGATGTGGATTGCATGGATTTGGTGGCTTTAGAACTGATAGAATAAAATGTGAAATTTTTGTGTGAGACATATAGAGGGACTCGTGCCCTCTATATTTTTTCGCTTAATTGTGGTATACTATTACCGTGTGCCCTGCTGAATTGTCCAAGTAGTTTCGGGTTGTGCTGATTCGTGTTACATAGTCGCAAAATCCAGTTTTGTGACCTAAATTCGTGTAAAGCGAAAAATGCGATGATTCACCCGATTTGTACACGAAAAAAGTCAGGGAATTACACGAATGAATTTTGAAATTACACGAATTTGTGGCTGATGATAATCATAGCAAAATCGTGAAAAAAGGAGGAAATCATGGATAAATTTGAATTACACTCCGAATATAAACCTACTGGTGACCAGCCACAAGCGATTGAAAAACTGGTCAAAGGCTTCAAGGAGGGCAATCAATTCCAGACTTTACTAGGGGTTACGGGTTCCGGCAAGACATTTACGATGGCGAATGTCATTCAGGAATTGCAGAAGCCGACGCTGGTTATCGCCCACAACAAGACGCTTGCGGCGCAGCTTTACGGAGAATTCAAGGAGATGTTCCCTGAGAATGCAGTGGAGTATTTTGTGTCCTATTACGACTACTATCAGCCAGAAGCTTATGTTCCGTCTTCTGACACTTACATTGCTAAGGATTCTTCGATCAATGACGAGATAGATAAATTACGCTTGTCTGCGACGGCGTCTCTGAGTGAACGTCGGGATGTGATAGTGATATCAAGTGTATCTTGCATTTATGGATTGGGCAGCCCGGAGGACTATTTGAATATGATGATTCCGCTTCGGCCGGGAATGATGAAAGATAGAGATGAGCTTCTAAGGGAGCTTATTGATATTCAGTATACGAGAAATGAGATGGATTTTCATCGCGGCACATTTCGTGCACATGGGGATGTAGTTGAGATTATTCCTGCCCAGGAAAGCGATATGGCGGTAAGGGTGGAATTTTTCGGGGATGAGATAGACCGTATTACCGAGATTGATATTTTGACGGGAGAGATTAAGAGAGCGGTATCGTTTGTAGCGATTGCACCGGCATCTCATTATGTGGTTCCGATGGAGCGTATTCTGAAGGCGACAAAGGATATAGAAGAAGAGTTGGAAGAGCGGATTGCTTATTTTAAAGGGGAAGATAAGTTGTTAGAGGCGCAGAGGATTTCCGAGCGTACCAATTTTGATATAGAGATGCTCAAAGAGACAGGATTTTGTTCGGGAATCGAGAATTATTCAAGGCATTTGTCCGGTCTTCAGCCGGGACAGCCGCCCTATACACTTATGGATTTCTTTCAAAATGATTTCTTGATCATCATAGATGAATCACACAAGACGATTCCGCAGATTGGCGGCATGTACGCGGGAGATCAGTCGAGAAAATCGACGCTGGTAGATTTTGGTTTCCGGCTTCCGTCTGCAAAGGATAACAGACCGCTTAGCTTTGATGAGTTTGAAGACAGGATCGACCAGATTATGTTTGTATCAGCAACACCGGGCAACTATGAAGCGGAGCATGAATTGCTTCGGGCAGAGCAGGTGATTCGCCCGACAGGGCTTTTAGATCCGGAAGTAGAAGTGCGGCCTGTAGAAGGACAGATTGATGATTTGTATGGCGAAGTGAATAAAGAAATAGAAAAAGGGAATAAAGTTCTTATCACGACGCTGACAAAGAGGATGGCAGAAGATTTGACGGATTACATGAGAGAGCTTGGAATCCGCATCAAATATCTGCATTCGGATATTGACACGCTGGAGCGTACCGAGATTATACGTGATATGCGGCTTGGTGTGTTTGATGTGCTTGTAGGGATTAATCTGTTGAGGGAAGGATTAGATATTCCTGAGATTACGTTGGTGGCGATTTTGGATGCGGATAAGGAAGGATTTTTGCGTTCAGAGACATCGTTGATTCAGACCATAGGCCGTGCAGCGCGTAATTCAGAAGGACATGTGATCATGTATGCGGACAAGATTACGGATTCTATGAGACTTGCGCTTGATGAGACGAAGCGCCGGCGCGCGATTCAGATGAAGTACAATGAAGAGCATGGCATTACGCCAACAACGGTTAAGAAATCCGTACGCGATGCGATTTCTATCTTTAAGAAGGTCGCAGCAGAAGAACTTCGTATGGAAAAAGATCCGGAATCCATGAGTACGAAGGAATTAGAAAAGTTAATAAAAGATATTGAAAAACAGATGAAGAAAGCAGCTGCGGAATTGAACTTTGAAGCGGCAGCCGAGTTGAGAGATAAATTAATAGAATTGAAGCAGAGGTTAAAAGGGTAGAATGGCAAAAGACAACAAACAATATATTAAGATTCGAGGGGCAAATGAACATAATCTGAAAAATATTGATATTGATATTCCAAGAAACAAGATGGTTGTTTTGACGGGATTGTCGGGTTCGGGAAAATCGTCCCTTGCATTTGATACGATTTATGCGGAAGGTCAGAGGAGATATATGGAATCCTTATCTTCTTATGCGAGACAGTTTTTGGGGCAGATGGAAAAGCCGAATGTGGAAAGTATTGAAGGATTATCTCCGGCCATTTCCATCGACCAGAAATCGACGAATCGTAATCCGCGTTCGACGGTAGGAACCGTGACAGAGATTTACGATTATTTTCGTTTGCTCTATGCAAGGATTGGTATTCCGCATTGTCCGAAATGTGGAAAAGAAATCCGTAAACAGACTGTGGACGAAATGGTAGATCAGATTATGGAGCTGCCCGAGCGTACGAAGATCCAGCTGCTTGCGCCGGTTGTAAGAGGCCGCAAAGGAACACATGCAAAATTATTTGAGCGTGCGAAAAAAAGCGGATATGTCCGTGTGCGTGTAGACGGAAACCTATATGAATTGTCGGAAGAGATTGTGCTGGACAAGAATATTAAGCATAACATTGATATTATTGTAGACCGTCTTGTAGTGAAGGAAGGGATTGAGAAGCGTCTGGCAGATTCTATTGAGAATGTGTTGGCATTGGCGGAAGGACTTCTTACGGTAGATGTGATTGATCAAGAGCCGATTAATTTTAGTCAGAGTTTCTCGTGCCCGGATTGCGGTATCAGCGTGGATGAGATTGAGCCGAGAAGTTTTTCTTTTAACAATCCGTTTGGGGCGTGTCCGGTCTGTTTTGGACTGGGCTACAAGATGGAATTTGATTTGGATCTGATGATTCCGGATATGTCGCTCAGCATTGATGAAGGAGCGATTGCGGTTATCGGATGGCAGTCCTCTACAGAAAAGACGAGTTATACGAGGGCGATTCTGGAAGCGCTTGCAAGAGAGTATGATTTCCGGCTGGATGTTCCGTTTGAGTCCTATTCAGATGAAGTGAAAAAGATTCTTATTCATGGGACAGATGGAAAAGAGGTAAAGGTATATTATAAAGGACAGCGTGGAGAGGGAATCTATGATGTTGCCTTTGAAGGGATTATCCGCAATGTAGAAAGGCGATATCGGGAGACGAGTTCCGATACGATAAAGGCAGAGTATGAGACTTTTATGAAGATTACGCCATGTCATGAATGTCATGGTCAGAGACTGAAAAAAAGTTCATTGGCAGTTACGGTAGGAGATAAAAATATTGCAGAAGTAACCGGCATGTCAGTAGAGAAGCTGCAGGTATTTTTGGAAAACTTACAGCTGACACCGACACAGGAGTTGATCGGAGGGCAGATTTTAAAGGAAATCAGAGCGAGAATTGACTTCCTTGTAAATGTGGGGCTTGAATATTTAAGTCTTGCGAGACCTACCGGAACATTGTCTGGCGGGGAGGCGCAAAGGATCAGACTTGCTACACAGATTGGTTCCGGACTTGTAGGTGTGGCATATATTCTCGATGAACCAAGCATCGGACTTCATCAGCGGGATAATGACAAATTGCTTGGCACTTTAAAACATTTGAGAGATCTTGGCAATACATTGATTGTCGTGGAGCATGACGAGGATACGATGCTGGAAGCGGACTGCGTGGTAGATATTGGACCGGGAGCAGGAGAGCATGGGGGAGAAGTTGTAGCGATCGGAACGGCAAAAGAGATTATGAAGAATAAGAATTCGATTACGGGTGCTTATCTGAGTGGAAGAATTAGGATTCCGATACCAAAGGAACGAAAGAAACCAACAGGATATCTCAAAGTAATCGGGGCTGCAGAGAATAATCTGAAAGGGATTGACGTAAAGTTCCCGCTTGGCGTACTGACTTGTGTGACGGGTGTTTCCGGTTCCGGAAAGAGTTCGCTTGTGAATGAAATCTTATATAAAAAATTAGCAAAAGAATTAAATCGTGCAAGAACGATTCCGGGAAAGCACAAACGAATCGAAGGATTGGAGCAGGTGGATAAGGTTATTAACATTGATCAATCTCCAATCGGAAGAACTCCGCGTTCGAATCCGGCGACATATACAGGGGTTTTTGACTTGATTCGTGATTTGTTTGCGGCAACTCCGGATGCAAAGGCGAAAGGATATAAGAAAGGCAGATTCAGTTTTAATGTCAAAGGGGGCCGATGTGAAGCTTGCAGCGGTGATGGAATCTTGAAGATCGAGATGCATTTTTTGCCGGATGTCTATGTGCCATGCGAAGTTTGTCATGGAAAACGGTATAATCGAGAGACACTTGAGGTAAAATATAAAGGAAAAAGTATTTTTGATGTGCTGGATATGACGGTGGAAGAGGCGTTGACATTTTTTGAGTCTGTGCCAAGTATTCGCAGAAAGATGGAAACGTTGTATGATGTGGGACTATCTTATATAAGGCTTGGACAGCCATCAACGACGCTTTCCGGCGGAGAAGCGCAGCGTATCAAGCTTGCGACGGAATTAAGCAAGAGAAGTACTGGTAAGACAGTATATATTTTAGATGAGCCTACAACCGGACTTCACTTTGCAGACGTGCATAAATTGACAGAGATATTGAGAAGACTTGCGGATGATGGCAATACAGTGATTGTCATCGAACACAATCTGGATGTGATTAAAACGGCGGATCATATTATTGACATTGGACCGGAAGGCGGAGAGCGCGGCGGAACAGTGATTGCATTGGGAACGCCGGAAGAAGTTGCAGAGAATCCGATATCATACACAGGAAAATATATAAAGCGTGAAATTACACGTAATGAAAGTACAATGGGATGAAAAAATACTTTTCATTCATTTGGAATTTTATTATAATGGTACATGCACAAACGTACCTGCGTGACACAAAGGATAAAATAGACGAGAAGGATAGATGATGAAAGGAGAACTTTGATGTCAGCAGATATTGGGATTGACTTGGGAACAGCGAGTATTCTTGTGTATGTAAAGGGCAAAGGAGTTGTGCTTAAGGAACCATCAGTGGTAGCTTTTGACAAGAATACCAATGATATTAAAGCAATTGGTGAGGAAGCGAGATTGATGTTGGGGAGAACACCCGGGAATGTGGTGGCAGTGCGTCCATTGCGTCAAGGAGTGATTTCTGATTATAGTGTCACAGAGAAGATGATCAAATACTTTGTGAAAAAGGCACTGGGAAAAAAGACTTTTAAAAAGCCTCGGATTAGTATCTGTGTTCCAAGCGGTGTGTCGGAGATTGAAAAAAAGGCAGTAGAGGAAGCTGCATTTGCGGCGGGAGCGCGAGCGGTATATCTGATTGAGGAACCGGTGGCGGCAGCGATCGGTGTAGGAATAGATATTAGGAAACCTTGTGGAAATATGATTGTAGATATCGGTGGAGGGACATCGGATATTGCGGTAATTTCTCTCGGAGGAGCTGTGGTTAATGCTTCGTTAAAGCTTGCGGGAGACGATTTTGATGATGCAATTGTACGTTTTATGAGGAAAAAGCATAATTTGTTAATTGGGGAACGTACGGCAGAGGAAATTAAGATTAAGATTGGAACGACCTATCCGCTCGTGGAAGAAGAGGTATTAGAAGTGCGAGGAAGGAATATTGTGACAGGATTACCAAAAACAGTGACGGTAACTTCGACGGAGACGGAAGAAGCTTTTCGCGAGACGGCCGGACAGATTGTAGAAGCCGTGATCGCGGTGCTTGAAAGAACACCCCCGGAGTTATCGGCGGATATTCTTGACAGGGGGATCGTGCTTACAGGAGGCGGAGCTTTGCTGCGAGGTCTGGAAGAGTTGATCGAGGAAAAGACCGGAGTTGATACAATGACTGCCGAAAAACCAATGCAGGTTGTTGCGATTGGAACGGGGCAGTTTGTAGATTTTGTGAGTGGAAAAAAAGAAATATAATAAGGGGGTGCTGCATTTGGCAGCGCCCTTATTTCACAGGTAAATCAAGTTTACATAATAGTGTTTACGGAAGGAAAGAGAAATGGAGACGATCAAAGGATATGTGGAGCATATCGTATTTCGAAATGAAGATAACGGATATACGGTATTTCATCTGGAAAATGAGAATGGAGAGTTGACTTGCGTTGGGAATTTTCCTTATATCGGAGAAGGGGAGATGTTGGAGCTGACAGGGGATTATACTCAACATGCCGTTTATGGACAGCAATTCAAAGTGGAAACGCATGTAGTGAAGGAAGCGGAGGATGTTGTCTCAATGGAAAGATATTTGGGTTCTGGCGCAATACATGGCGTGGGAGCAGCTTTAGCAGGGCGGATTGTTCGAAAATTTAAGGAAGAGACCTTTCGTATTATTGAAGAGGAGCCGGAGCGTCTGGCGGAAGTAAAAGGGATCAGTGAACGGAAAGCGCGTGAAATTGCAGAACAGATGGAAGAAAAAAAAGATATGAGAAAGGCCATGATCTATTTGCAGAAATATGGGATATCGATTACCCTTGCGGCAAAAATCTATCAGCAATACGGGCAAAGCGTATATCGAATCCTAGAGGAAAATCCATATCGGCTGGCAGACGATATTCAAGGCGTTGGATTTAAAACGGCAGATGAAATTGCCGGGCGAATCGGAATTCATACAGATTCTGATTTTCGCATCCGAAGCGGCATTTTTTATACGTTGATTCAAAGTGTGGCAGAAGGACATGTGTATCTTCCGAGGCAGGAGCTAATGGAAAAGGCAAGTGAGTTGTTGGAAGTGCGCCTGGATGATATTGAAAAATATCTGATGGATTTGGCAATGGAGCGTAAAATCGTAATGAAAGAAGTCGGGGAGACTCCTTGTGTATATGCGGCTTCTTACTATTATATGGAACTAAATATTGCTAAGATGCTTCATGATCTGAATGCAGAGTATAAAGAAGTGGAAAGTGTAGTTGAGAAGAAACTGCAAAAGATAGAAGAGCATGCCGGACTTGCTTTGGATGAAAGACAACGTCAGGCAGTTGTGGGAGCGGTTCAGAATGGTGTATTTGTGCTCACCGGAGGCCCTGGTACGGGGAAAACGACAACCATTAATGCAATGATTCATTATTTTGAAAATGAAGGATGTCAGTTGTACCTGGCTGCGCCGACAGGACGTGCAGCAAAGCGAATGACAGAGGCGACCGGGTATGAAGCTCAGACGTTGCACCGGTTGCTGGAAGTGAGCGGGAATCCGGAAGATGAAGAGACGAAAAGCGGTTTTTCGCGAAATGAGGAGAATCCGCTGGAGGCGGATGTTATTATTATAGATGAAATGTCGATGGTGGATCTGCCATTGATGCACGCGCTTTTGCGTGCAATTGTCCCGGGTACAAGATTGGTGCTTGTAGGAGATAAGAATCAGTTGCCATCAGTAGGGCCGGGGAGCGTATTGAAAGATATCATACAGTCGCAGAAATTTGTGAGGGTAGAGTTGACAAAGATTTTCCGACAAGCGGCGGAGAGCGACATTGTGATGAATGCACATAAGATTAATCAGGGAGAACCTCTTATCTTAGATAACAAAAGTAAAGACTTCTTTTTTTTAAAAAGGCAGGATGCGAATACGATCATTGCGGTGGTGTTGGCGTTGATTCAGAAAAAACTGCTTAAATACGTGGATGCGAGGACTTATGATATACAGGTACTGACGCCGATGAGAAAAGGAATGCTGGGGGTAGAGCGTCTAAATCAGATTCTGCAGCAATATTTGAATCCGGCAGATAAGAAAAAAGAAGAGAAGGAGTATGGAGAGAAGGTATTTCGTGTCGGTGACAAAGTCATGCAGATTAAGAATAATTATCAGTTAGAGTGGGAGATTCGTACGAAATATGGACTTGCTGTGGATAAAGGCTTGGGTGTATTTAACGGAGATATGGGCGTGATTACAGAAGTGAATACATATGCCGAAACACTGGAAGTAGAATATGATGAAAAGAAAAGAGTATCCTATTCTTTCAAAAACCTGGATGAACTGGAACATGCGTATGCGATTACTATACATAAAGCGCAAGGCAGCGAATATCCGGCGGTCGTGATTCCGCTGCTGACCGGGCCAAGACAGTTACTCCACAGGAATCTTTTGTATACGGCGGTCACAAGAGCGAAGAAGTGCGTGACGTTGGTGGGAAGTGATGAGACGCTTCAAATCATGGTTCAGAATACGAATGAACAGAAACGATACACAAGTCTTTCGGAGAGAATCCGAGAATTCTGTTAAAATAATAATATATGAATCTGCGATACCATGGCGGTGTGTATCAGGCAGGAAAAAATTGAATAAAATCATAGAGAATGTATTTGCATTGAATTATTTATTAAAGGAATTGCTTTACCCGCATAAATGTCCGTTTTGCGGAACGGTCACAACGGATTCCATTTGTGGTGTCTGCCGGCAAAATGTCATATTTGTAGAGGAGCCAAGATGTAAAAAATGCGGAAAACCTGTACGGGCAGAGGAGCAGGAATATTGCAATGATTGCAAAAAACGGGAACATGCTTTTGAAACAGGAATCAGTATATTTTTGCATCAAGGAACAGTAGCGCAGTCCTTATATCGGTTTAAATATCATAATAAAAGAATCTATGCGAAAGATTATGCAAGATTATTTATGGAAATTTGCGGGAAAGAAATCAGGAGATGGGGAATAGATGTTTTAATCGCGGTTCCGGTACACAGGAAAAGAAAGCGAAAAAGAGGATATAATCAGGCAGAAATCCTGGCAGAAGCAATTTCGGAAATATCGGGGATTCCATATATTGCCGATGCAGTCGTAAGGGTGAACGAAACGATTCCTCAAAAGCGGTTAGATCCATCCAGGAGAAGGAGAAATATGGAACATGCATTTCGGATGCAAAAAGTATTGCCGGCATATTCACATGTGCTTATCATTGATGACATTTATACAACAGGTGCAACAATAGACAGTTTGGCGAAGAAATTGAAAAAGCAAGGCGTAAAAGTGTACTTTTTTACTATAAGTATTGGACAAGGTTTCTGAGAGTATGCTATACTGAAAAGAGTGTTTATAAGAAAATGAACGGGTGCCGAGGTGATGAAATGTTAAATGAACAACGAGTAAAGCTGATGACAAAAATGGCCTCTTATGAAAGCAAAGAAGGGAAAGAGGATTTAAAAATCAGCGCTTACTATCGAAAGGATTATGTAAGTATTCATGTGATATGGACGGTAATATGGTCAACAGTTGGATATATTATTGCTGCGGCGATTGCAATGATAGCTTTTTGGGAGAAACTGTTGGCGGATATGAATACAAGAAAGATTATCCTGTTAGCGATAATAGCGATTGTAGTATATTTGATCGTACTTATCATAAGTGGAGTGGTGACAAATAAAATCTGTAAAGAAAGGCATAATCGTGCCAGACAGCGTGTGAAGAAGTTTAACCATGATTTGCTTGTATTGAAAAAGATGTATGAAAAGGAGAACAGATAAATGAGCGCGATTTTTGTGTGGAGAGACAGATTGCAGAATACATATGCAGGGTATGCAAAATACATTGACAAAACAGTTCAGTTTATTTTGGCATTGGCAGCATTTATGATGATCAATAATTATTTTGGGCTTTTTGAACCGATTACAAAGCCGATTGTAGCAGTGGCGCTTGCGGTCATTTTTACATTTCTGCCTATGGTAGCAGTTGTATTGGCAATAGCATTTCTGATTGTAATACATATGTGCACAGTATCTATGGGAGTAGCAGGAGTGTCAGCTGCGATTTTTCTGCTCATGTTTATCTTTTATGTGCGTTTTTCGCCGAAGACAGCAATTGTGATACTTTTAATGATACTGTCAACCATTTTGAAAATTCCATATGCGATACCGATTATCTTTGGATTGATAGGTGCACCGGCATATGTGATACCGATTGTGTGTGGAACCATTTCCTATTTCATGGTAGAATTCGTGAAAAATTCAGTGGCGACCATTAAAGGTGCAGATGGTCTGGTAGGGCAGGTTACCGTATTTTTGCAGCAGGTATTTCGTAATAAAGAGATGTGGATCATAATTGCAGCAAGTGTTATTTGTCTGTTTGTAGTATCTGCATTAAGGAAAATGTCTTGTAATCATGCGTGGGAGATTGCAATTGTATCAGGGGCAGTTGTTAATGTGGTGACATTGACTGCAGGATATATTGCATTGAATGTAAAAGCGCCTTATGCTGAAATGATCGTGGGAAATATAATCGCAGTTTTTATTGGATTGGCAGTAGAATTGTTTGTATTTACGGTAGACTATTCAAGAACTGAGAATCTTCAATTTGAAGATGATGAGTATTATTATTATGTAAAAGCAGTTCCAAAGATTTCTATATCGGCACCGAACAAAACGGTAAAAAAAATTAATGTAAGGCAGGATGTGCCGGAAGAATCATTGCAGGAGATGACTTCTGATGATGTAGATGAACTGCTTCTGAAGAGAAGTCTGGAAGAAGAAGTAGGGCAGGTAAACTTAGAAGATTAATTAAAAAGGGTAAGAAAAGGGAGGTGACAGAATGTGGCAGCGAATAGAAGCGATGCTTGAAAACAGCAGCTGGGAAATATCAATTCCGCATATTTATATAACGGATATTATTGAAATTCTTATTATTGCATATATTGTATACCGGATTATGGTCTGGATTAAGAATACGAAAGCCTGGATGCTTTTAAAAGGAATTACTGCATTGGCTGTTTTTATTCTGGTTGCCGCCATCTTTAAGATGCAGACAATTCTCTGGCTGGCAGAGAAATCAGTGAATGTGCTGGCGATTGCGGGGGTTGTTGTGTTTCAGCCGGAACTTAGACGGGCGTTGGAAAAGTTAGGCGAACATAACTTTATTACTTCTATTGTTCCGTTTGCTCAGACAAAGGATGAGGAACGTTTTAGCAATGAGACAATAGATGGAATTGTAACAGCAGCGTTTGAAATGGGAAAAGTGAAGACGGGGGCATTGATTGTAGTAGAACAGGCAATTATGCTCACAGAATATGAACATACAGGTATTGAGCTGGATTCTGTGGTTTCCAGTCAGCTGCTGATTAATATTTTCGAGCACAATACTCCGCTTCATGATGGAGCGGTAATCATTCGAGGAAATAGAATTGCAGCGGCAACCTGTTATCTTCCTCTATCTGATAACACGAAGCTGAGTAAAGCGCTTGGAACGAGACATCGTGCAGCGGTCGGGATGAGTGAAGTCAGTGATGCGCTTATCATTGCAGTATCGGAAGAAACAGGAAAGGTATCAGCAGCATTAGGTGGTCAGCTTGTACGGGACATAACACCGGAATATCTGACAGAGCGCCTGATTTATATTCAGAATAAAATAGTAGATACAAAACGGTTTGCTTTATGGAAAGGAAGACAAAAACATGAAGGAAAAAATGATTGAGAACTTCCCGCTTAAAGCGATGGCGCTTTTGTTCGCGATAGTTTTATGGATTTTTGTGGTGAACATCAATGATCCAATCCAGACAGGAACATATTCTAATATAGAGGTGAATATTACGCATCAGGAAGTGATTACGAATACGGGTGATACTTTTTATGCGACAAATAACAGTAATGTGGTGACCGTAGTGGTGCGTGCAGAGCGTTCTGTTCTGGAGGATATCAAAGCGAAAGATATTATAGCAACGGCGGATATTCGGGAACTGACGCTGGATACGCTTGTACCGATTCGCATTTCTATACCGAACTATGAAGGGAAGTATAAGGAAGCATACGCGGCGCCGCATAATGTACAGATAGAAAGAGAAAAAAGTGTAAGCAAAAGTTTCCCGATTTCTGTGACGACAATCGGTGAAAGTGACTATGAAAATGCGATTGGTGAATTGAAAGCAAGTTCGGAGAGTGTTGAAATTGCAGGCCCAAAATCATTGGTGGGAAGAATTGAAAAGGTGGTTGCGCAAGTAGATATCAGCGGCTTGCGTGAAGATTCTCAATTGAGTGCGAAGCTTATTTTGTATGATGGAGGAGAGAATGAAATTGACCAGTCTCTTCTTTCAATCAAGCCGGATAAATCCGGAATTAAAGTACAGATTCGATTGTTGAAATCAAAAACAGTTCCGATAAGGATAGATATGTCTGAGGTTAGTGTGGCAGAAGGGTATATTTTCTCGGGAATTACTCATGAACCGGAAAAGGTTCAGATACAGGGTGAGGCAGAAGATTTAACGCAGATAAGAGAAATTGTTATACCGGCAGGAGAACTGACAGAGAATGACGTGGCGGAAAAAATAGAGCGGACAGTGGATATTACGGCGTATCTCCCGGAAGGAATTGAACTGGTAGATGAGAATGCGAAAAACATTGTGATTAGTATTTCGGTAGACAGGGCCAGTACCAAAACGATTGAAATTGCGATTGATGCGATTGAGAACAGGAATGCACCGGAAGAATTTGTTCTGGATTTTGGGGATAATTTGTCCGTTCCTCTTGTGTTTTCAGGGAAAGATGAAGAGCTGGAGGCGCTTACTGTAGAAAGGTTATATGGAAAGGTGTCTATTGACTTGAAAGGCATTACAAAAGAAGGAAGTTATGAGCTTCCGATTAATGTAGAGAATATAGGAGAGTGCCGATTGGCAGAGGATGCTAAGTTGTCGGTAATCGTAACAAAGAGATAGGAAAGTAAAAGAGGCAAGGATATGGTTAGTAAAAAGGTAATAATTAAAAATACAACCGGTTTGCATCTTAGACCGGCGGGTCTTTTCTGCAGAGTAGCAGTGAGATATAAAAGTAGAATCACATTTCATTTCAAAAATGTTACAGGAGATGCGAAAAGTGTGCTGAGTGTATTGGGGGCATGCATTAAATGTGGGGATGAGTTGGAATTAGTCTGTCAAGGAGAAGACGAAGAAGAGGCTTTAAAAGGTATGATAGACATTATAGAGAGCGGCTTGGGAGAATGAGCAAGAGAGAGGAATCGGGAAACTGATTCCTCTCTTTGGCTATTTTGTGCAATATAATTGCAATCTGCGACAAAAATCGGTAAAATATGACAACTCGATTCGTGTGGTGGACTCAAAGAGTATAGTTTACTTATATTCATATGCGATGTAAGGAATCTATAGCGAAGAGGGATCCATTATGAAAAGAGAATATGTATTTGTGCAGGATGAAGACAGGTTTTATGAGAGAGTATATGTGGAAGATATTTATTACATCGAAAAGATTAAATCAACTCATTATTGCAAAGTGATTTATAAGACAGGCGAAGGAATAGTTCGGGCCGATATCAAACATTTAGAAGGGAATCTGGGAGCGACTTTGTATAAAGTAAAAGCATCTACGCTAATCAATCTAAAGCATGTATGGAGAATTTATATGGATAAAAGGTTAATTTATTTTACAAAGGATATTTATTGTACATTTTCTGCAAAGAACAGTAGGCGTATCAAAGAAGAACTCAGAGTGAATTTTGTGGCAGGACATTGCTAAGATGTGGACAAAAAAGCAAAGCTATATTATAATATAAAAGACTATGAAAATCTTTGGATTCAGGAATACAAGGAGATAAACAATGAACAAAACTGCATTAGTTATTATGGCGGCAGGACTTGGCAGCAGGTTTGGCGGCGGAATCAAGCAACTTGCACCGGTAGGGCCAAATGGCGAAATAATCATGGATTATTCTATTTACGACGCCTTGGAGGCTGGTTTCAATAAAGTTGTATTTGTAATCAGAAGAGATTTGGAAAAAGATTTTAAGGAAATTATTGGGAAACGCATTGAAAAAGTAGTAGAAGTGGAGTATGCATACCAGGAATTATCAGATATTCCGGCACAATTTTATGGCAAACTTGAAGAAAGAAAGAAACCATGGGGAACAGGACAAGCAATTTTGTGCTGTAAAGATGTTGTGCAGGAACCATTTCTTGTAATCAATGCAGATGATTATTATGGAAAAGAAGCGTATCAGGTAGCATATCAGTATCTGTCAGGTAAAAACACAAAAGATGCTTTAGATATCTGCATGGTGGGATTTGTTCTCGAGAATACGTTGAGCGAACATGGAGCAGTGACAAGAGGGGTCTGCAAGATAGATGAAAACCATATGCTGACGGATATTGAAGAGACATTTGATATTCTAAAGAAGGGAGAAGCAGCAGTAGGAAGAGTAGATGAACAGGAATATTCACTTCCTCTTCATACACCGGTATCCATGAATATGTGGGGGCTTCATCCGAAATTTTTCCGTGTGCTGGAGCAAGGATTCAGGGAATTTTTGAAGGATTTAGAACCGGAAGAAATAAAAAAAGAGTATTTATTGCCAAAAGTGATTGGAGACTTGATCCGCAAGGAAAACGCCCAGGTTAAGGTGCTGGAATCTAAGGATCAATGGTTTGGAGTGACGTATCAAGAGGATAAAGAATATGTGGTACAGTCCATACGGGATCTGATAGAAAAGGGAGTGTATCCGGAGAAGTTATTTTTATGATGCATTATGACATGAAATAGGAGGAGTATAATAATGAAGAAACGAATGTTAATAGTGGGGTTGATCTTAGGATTAGTTGTGGGAGCAGCCGCATGTGGAAGCAAAGTGGGAAATGATAATGAGAATATCGGAACCAATCAGAATGTGGAACAAGAGAATATAGATAAGAAGGATGCAGATAAGGAAGCTGTGGATAAGGACGAAGAGAATTCGGCAGAAGCTCCAAAGCCATCGGATGAAGAATCCACGTCACAGAAATTGATTTGTTATTATGTTGATCCGGAGACAGGAAATGTTATATCGGAGGAAATCGAGAGCGGAATCATAAATGGACTTGCAATCTGGATGGAGCTGCAGAATAGAGGGGTTATAACAGATGATTGCCAGGTGAATAATTTTGAGCAGAATGAGGATGATAAAAGTCTTCATCTGGATGTAAATAAGGCGTTTGGGGATTATGTCAGAGGAATGGGAACAGCAGGAGAGACGGAAGTGCTGAAATGTGTTGTGAATTCTTATCTGGATACTTATCATTACGAGAAAATAAAGATCACAGAAGAAGGAAATGTATTTGAAACAGGACATGCGGTACTGGATGGTTACATGGGTAAACAATAGATAATAAAATAAGGAGAAGAGTATGAAGGGAATACTTAAGAGATGGATTGCATTAAGCCTGTCATTTATGCTTATGTGTGCGGCGATTCCTGTGCGGGCACAGGAAAATGAGATGGACGTGCAGGCGGAAACGCAGACTATGGAATCTGAAATTGAGCAAAGGATAAATTTTGTTTATATTGAAAGTCCATACTTGGAAACATCAAAGACTCAGAAAATGGTTGTTTCATGGGGAGATGGAACAGAAGAGATCGAGAGTATTACTGCTAATTTGACTGGTGAAAGCGGAACAGAAGAATGGGAAGCGACGCAGCATAGTGGGAATTTGTATTTGTTTGAAAAGGAATTCTCGGAAGATCAGAATGGTACATATGAAGTTACGGAATTGAATGTAAAAACAGCGGACGCTACTCAGACATTTGCATTAGCCGATTTAGGAATAGCGGCAGAGTTTGGCGTAAATGAAACTTATGATGGAATTGAGGAATTGAAACCATTAGATGCACAGGAAACGCAAGAACTTGAAACATCTGTGGTGATGATTGATCAAAATGGCGAGACAGAAGTACATGATGGTATTTCAGAAGCGCTTAGAGAAGTTTCAAGGGAAATGGAAGGTCCAAGCGCTAAAATGCGTGCGGCATCTGTGGACAGCAGAGATTCAGAAATCGTAGTGGCATTAGATCCGGGACATGACAGCAGCCATTCGGGTGCTTCTGCGAACGGTTTGCGTGAGGAAGTGCTGACTTTAAAAATAGCAAATTATTGTAAGACAGAGTTGGAACAATATGAAGGAGTCAGGGTGTACATGACAAGGACGGGAGCTGCTTGTCCTTATCCGGAAAGTACAAGCTCCGGAGATGATATTGACCGGCGTGCCAAAGCGGCTGCAAAACAAGGAGCGCGTATTTTTGTGAGTTTTCATCTGAACTCATCTACGGCCTCAAGCGCAAAAGGTGCAGAAGTGATTTATCCAAACAGCAGTTGGAAGCCGCAGGTAGGAGCGGATGGAAAAGCATTAGCAACTGCAATCTGGGATGAGCTTGGGAAACTGGGATTGGAGAAAAGACCAATTTACAGTAAAAATACGACGCTTAATGAAAAATATCCGGATGGAAGTATTTCTGATTATTTTTCTGTTCAGATTTCTTGTAAGGAAGAGAATATTCCGGGAATTATTGTGGAGCATGCTTTTATTTCAAATAGTTCTGATGCGGAGAATTTCCTGAAAACAGAAGCAGGCTTGAAAAAATTAGGCGTTGCAGACGCGACAGGAATTGCAAAGTTTTTGGGATTGAAGAAAGAGAGTAGTAATAAGAATGGGTGGATAACGGAAGGTGGACAGAAGTATTATTATGTGAATGGTGAAAAGGCATCAGGTTGGAAGACCATAGGAGGAAAGAGATATTATTTTATAGCGCCGGATTATCATATGCATACAGGCTGGCTTTCATTTGGAAGTACCTATTACTATATGATGTCGGATGGGCATATGCATACGGGTTGGCTATCGTTTGGAAGCACCTATTATTATCTGAACAGTAATGGAGTGAGAGTGACAGGTTGGCAGACCATAGGTGGTGTTCGTTACTATTTTGATTCGAATGGTGTCAGGGCAGAGTACTATAATATTGAAGGAAAAACACAAACAACAGTTTCGCAAATGGTAAAATTTTATCAAAAGAGCGGTAAGAGATACCCGTCTTCCGCTTTGGGAAAAGGGGGAGCTTCGACAATACAAAGTTTTTGTCAGCTATATTATGAAGAGGCGGCGAAAGAAGGTATAAGAGCAGAGGTGGCGTTTGCTCAAGCGATGGAAGAAACCGGCTGGCTTCAATATGGCGGAGACGTTAAAATTGAGCAATTCAATTTTGCGGGGCTTGGTGCAACCGGCGGAGGAGTTCGAGGAGAGTCGTTTAAAGATGTTCGGACTGGAATCAGAGCACAAATACAACATTTAAAGGCTTATGCTTCGACAAAACCGTTAAACGGAGTGTGTGTGGACAATCGTTTTAAATATGTAAAGCGTGGATGTGCACCGTATGTAGAAATTCTGGGAATTCCGGATAATCCGGACGGACTTGGATGGGCCGCAAAGAAAGGCTATGGATTTGATATCCGCGGTATGATCGATGTAATGTTAGGCTTGTAAAAAATAGAAAGAAGAGAGTATATCAGTGATAGACTTAGAAAAGGGCAGTGGCGCATATGGTGATATGAGTCACTGCCCTTTTCTAATTATAAAAATTCCGAAGATAGATGTTGTATAAGTAAGTGAGATTTGGTATTATAATATAGTATGTAAAAAATTGTAACATTTTAAAGGCAAATGTAAAGAGGTAGAAAAATGAAAGATATTATAAATATGAGAACATCTAGGACAAGAATGTTTTTTCTGTTTATCGTAGATGTGTTTACGATTATTTTGAATTCGTATTTGGCATTAATCATACGGCATGAACTGCATTATAGCTGGATTCCGCAAACTTATATCGACAGCATTAAAAGTTATATGTTGATCAATATCATAACTACGATATTGCTGTTCGTGGTAATGAAGCTGTATAGAAGTGTATGGTCATTTGCAAGTGTACATGAATTTGTCCTTGTGTTTGGTGCATGTATGTTATCAACTGCTTTTCAGGCACTAGGTATGCAGTTTTTAGTGTTGGACATACCAAGAAGTTACTATATCTTCTATTTCTTTTTCTTGCTTATGACAACAAGTATAACCAGATTTTCATACCGAGCCCTTCGGCTGATCAGACAAGGATTTAGCCAGACCAATGAAGATATTTTGAACACGATGGTAATCGGGGCAGGGGAAGCTGGCAGCATGATTATTCATGAGCTGAAATACAGCAGACAATTAAACCGCAGGGTAATGTGTATTATAGATGACAATCCATCCAAAAAGGGAAAATATCTGCATGGAGTTCCGATTGTAGGAAATAAGGATACGATTATCGAGAATGTAAAAAAATATAAGATTAATGAGATTGTATTAGCGATTCCTTCTGCGACACAGAAGGTGACAAGAGAGATTCTTCGCATTTGTAATACAACAGAATGCAAATTGAAAGTACTTCCGGGAATGTATCAGTTCATTACGGAAGAAGTGAGCGTATCAAAATTAAGAGAAGTTTCGATCGAAGATTTGCTTGGAAGAGAGGCAATTAACATTGATTTGGACAGTGTGACCGGATATGTAATGGGAAAGACGGTTTTGGTTACTGGGGGAGGCGGTTCTATCGGAAGCGAGCTTTGCCGTCAGATTGCAAAATATAATCCGAAATGTCTGATTATTTTTGATATTTATGAAAACAATGCATATGAGATCCAGCAGGAATTAAAGAAGAAATATCCGCTGCTTCACTTAGAAGTCTTAATCGGCTCCGTCAGAAATACGAAACGTATTGAAAGCGTTATGGAATTATATCGTCCAGATATCGTGTACCATGCAGCGGCTCATAAGCATGTGCCGCTTATGGAAGACAGTCCGAATGAAGCGATTAAGAATAATGTGTTTGGTACCTATAAAACCGCGAGGGCGGCAGATAAGTTTGGAGTTAAAAAATTCGTTTTGATCTCAACGGACAAAGCTGTGAATCCGACGAATATTATGGGGGCTTCAAAGAGAATGTGTGAAATGGTAATTCAGACATTCAGCAGATATTCCAAGACAGAGTATGTTGCAGTACGTTTTGGAAATGTACTTGGAAGTAACGGAAGCGTTATACCATTATTTAAAAAACAGATGGCGGCCGGAGGACCGGTTACGGTTACACATCCGGATATCATTCGTTACTTTATGACGATTCCGGAAGCGGTATCTTTGGTACTTCAGGCAGGAGCTTTTGCAAAAGGAGGAGAGATTTTTGTCCTTGATATGGGGGAACCGGTGAAGATTGCAGATTTGGCTAAAAACCTTATCAGGCTTTCAGGATATACATTAGGTGTAGATATGGAAATCAAGTATACAGGATTAAGACCGGGTGAAAAATTATTTGAAGAATTGCTCACAAACGAAGAGGGTTTACAAAAAACACAAAATGAATTAATATATATTGGAAAACCATTAGAGTTTGATGAGGTACATTTTTTAAGTGAACTCAAGAAATTAGAGCAGGCAGCGATAGATGAACGCTTCGATGTAAAACAGATTGTTGCGGGAATTGTTCCGACTTATCATATCAAAGAGGAAGACAAGAAACGCGACAGCGCAATATATGAAGAGTTTTGCAAATTAGGAAGAGCCAGTCATGAAGGCCCGGTCATGGAGGATTAAATATGAAGACAATGAATATACCATTTTCACCTCCGGATATTACGGATGCAGAGATTGCAGAAGTGGTAGATACATTAAGAAGTGGATGGATTACAACAGGACCGAAGACAAAATTATTTGAAAAGCAGGTGGCAGAATATTGCCATACGAGTAAAGCAGTTTGCCTTAATTCGGCAACGGCTTGTGAGGAACTAGCGCTTAGGACGCTAGGGATCGGGCCTGGGGATGAGATTATTACAACTGCGTACACGTATACAGCATCAGCAAGTGTAGTTTGTCATGTGGGAGCCAAGCTTGTATTGGTGGATACGCAGAAAGATATCTATGAGATGGATTATGAAGAGCTGGAAAAGAAGATCAACGAGAAAACAAAAGCAATTATTGCGGTAGATCTTGGTGGTGTTATCTGTGATTATGGGAAAATATATGAGATTGCAGAACGAAAGAAGAATTTATTCCGGCCATCTAATGAGATACAGGAAAAGTTAGGAAGGATTGCCGTACTTGCGGATGGTGCGCACTCATTTGGGGCTGTGCGCGATGGAAAGCGTTGTGGAGAGATCGCAGATTTTACAACGTTTTCTTTCCATGCAGTGAAGAATCTTACGACTGCAGAAGGTGGCGCATTGGTGTGGAAAGCGATCGAAGGAGTAGATGACGAGAAACTGTACAAGAATTTCATGCTCTTATCTTTGCACGGACAGTCCAAAGACGCTTTGACAAAAACAAAACTTGGTTCTTGGGAATACGATATTATTGCACCATATTATAAATATAATATGACCGATATTATGGCATCTCTTGGATTGGCACAGTTAAAAAGATATCCGGATATTTTAAAAAGAAGAAAAGAGATTATTGAAAAGTATAATAAAGGGCTTGAAGATGCCCCGGTTAAGATAATGGAGCATTATAATGAAAGCATAGAATCCAGCGGTCATCTGTATATTGTGAGGGTGGTTGGCAAGACCCGGGAGAAATGTAACGAGATTATTATGAAAATGGCGGAAAAAGGAATTGCAACGAATGTGCATTATAAACCGCTGCCTATGTTTACTGCATATAAGAATCTTGGATTCGATATTAAGGATTATCCGAATGCATATGCATTATTTGAGAATGAGATTACATTGCCGCTTCACGCAAAACTGACAGATGAGCAAGTGGATTATATTATTGAAAATTTTAAAGAGTGTTTGGAATAGGGATTAATATAGTATGAAAAAGTGGGAAAACCTTCCAGGAGACTTGAGGGTTGATGAAGTAAGAAAATATTATGAAATATTACAAAAGCATAAAGGCGGTTTGTTTGCTAAGAGAGTTTTTGATGTTGTTACAGCAGGAATTCTTGTAGTAATTCTATCGCCTGTTTTGCTTGTTTTAAGCATTTTAATTAAGGTGGATTCCAAAGGACCGGTTATGTTCAGACAAGTAAGGATTACGACATACGGGAAGAGGTTTCGTATTTTCAAATTTCGGACTATGGTAAATAATGCCGATAAGATTGGGACACAGGTAACCACCAAAGGAGATGCCAGAATTACCAGAATGGGAAAGATACTTCGCGGATGCCGTCTTGATGAATTGCCGCAGCTGTTTAATATTTTAATCGGAGATATGACATTTGTAGGGACAAGACCGGAAGTAGAAAAGTATGTGGAACATTATACAAATGAGATGAAAGCAACGTTACTTTTGCCGGCAGGTGTTACGTCTCGTGCAAGCATCGAATATAAAGATGAAGATCGCCTGCTTGAATCGGCTGAAAATGCGGATGAAGTGTATATAGAGCAGGTTCTTCCGGAAAAAATGAAATATAATTTGAAAGCGATCGAGCAATTTAGCTTCTGGGGTGATATAAAGACAATGTTTGCCACGGTAGCGGCTGTTATCAAATAGTGGAGGAGACTGCATATGAACGTCTGGATTGTAAATCATTATGCAATCCCGCCGAGTATGGGCGGATTAGTAAGACATTATTATTTTTCTAAATATTTTTTCTAAAAGTCTTTTTTTTATAATATCTATAAATAAAGTTCTATTCTAATTTAAAAGGAGGCTTCTATATGAGAATTGTATCTGGTGAAAATCCAAATGTAACAAGAAAGTTTATCCGAAATATCTCAATCTCTGTTTTTGGTATTCTTCTTTTTCTCATTTTGGCATTTAATTCTATCTATACTATCAAAGAACAAGAACAAGCGGTTCTCATCACCCTTGGAGTGGCAAAGCCTGTCACTACTTCTGGACTGCATTTTAAAATACCGTTTATTCAAAATGTAAAAAAAGTGAATACCACCATTCAGGGCTTTTCACTTGGCTATGATCCTTCTACTAATTTAAATGAAGAAAGCGATTCTTTAATGATCACTTCCGACTATAACTTTGTCAATGTAGATTTTTTTGTTGAATACAGAATCGTCGATCCTGTAAAAGCACTTTTTGCTTCCGAAGATCCTGTTGTTATTCTAAAAAATATCTCTCAAAGCTGTATCCGTACAGTAATCGCTTCTTATGATGTAGATAGTGTGCTCACAACTGGAAAAAATGAAATTCAATCACTGATTAAAGAGAAAATTATAGCAGCTTTAAATATTCACGATATCGGTATCCAATTAGTAAATATCACAATACAAGATTCCGAACCACCTACCGCTGAAGTCATGGAAGCCTTTAAAGCAGTTGAAACAGCAAAACAAGGAAAAGAAACAGCCATTAATAATGCTAATAAATACAGAAATGAAAAATTACCTGAAGCTGCCGCAAATGTAGATAAAATTTTACAGGAAGCTGCTGTTGTCAAAGAACAGCGTATCAATGAGGCGAACGGACAGGTTGCTCGATTTAATGCTATGTATGAAGAATATATAAAAAATCCTCTTATTACGAAACAACGTATGTTTTATGAAACAATGGAAAATGTTCTCCCTTCTTTAAAGGTAATTATCAATGGAAGCGACGTTTCTGTTGATACTATTCTTCCCTTAGAGAGTTTTTTCAGCACAGATAGTTCTAATAAAGATAACAACACATTCAATATTTCACCAAATGAGGAGGGATTGGAATGATAAAAAAAATTGCTATTAGCATTGTTAGTTTTCTTATAGTCATTTGTCTTTTTTCTTCTATTGTAATCACACAAGAAAATGAATATAAATTGATCCGTGAATTTGGCAAGGTCAGTTCTGTCATCACTGAACCCGGAATCAGCTTTAAAATCCCATTTATTCAGACAGCAGATACTCTTCCTAATGAGATTCTCATCTATGATTTAGCAGCTTCTGATGTCATTACCAAAGATAAAAAAACAATGATTTCAGATAGTTATGTGCTCTGGCGCATTGATGATCCTCTGAAATTCGCACAGACCTTAAATTCTTCGATTAGAAATGCAGAAAGCAGAATTGATACTGTAGTCTATAATGCGATTAAAAATGTGATCAGCAGTTTATCCCAAAATGATGTTATCAGCGGAAGAGATGGAGAACTCACTTCAGCGATTATGCAAAATATTGGAGATACTATGAAACAATATGGCATCAACCTTCTCACCGTGGAAACAAAACAGCTCGATCTCCCATCTGATAATAAAGCAGCGGTCTATGAAAGAATGATATCTGAACGTGATAAAATTGCTGCTACTTATATCGCAGAAGGAAATTCAGAAGCCCAGATTATCCGCAATACAACAGACAAAGAAATTTCTATCAGCCTCTCCTCTGCACAAGCAGAAGCAGAGAAAATTAAAGCAGAAGGAGAAGCAGAATATATGAGAATCCTCTCTTCTGCCTATG